>ULWL01033443.1_pt1 | contig 27396 bp, 20 predicted proteins | sample 1960171 | NCBI WGS metagenome assembly ULWL01 (sample SAMEA4835807, study PRJEB28245) | human gut metagenome | biome: gut microbiome; material: fecal sample | place: Denmark | collected 2008 | reverse complement strand
CTTCCGATATAAGGGATGTCAGATACAGATAGTAAGCCCACAGTACATCGTCCTCCACCGCCGACTGGGCAAGACTCTCCGATACATGGTCCAGTATCCATTTGACCTCGTTTATCCGCTGCGCCGTAATCAGAAGCTGCGCATGGAACAGTCTGGCATACAAATCCCCGTCGTTTAAGGAAAGCAGTTCCTCCGTAAGCCGGCTGCTTTCCTTCGCCCAGCTTCCGGCCCCGATTTTTTTCATGCGGAAATCCAGATAAAGCTGCATAAGCTGCAGGGTAATTTCCTTCTTTTCCCGCCTCTGTCTGTAATCGTTTGTATGGCGCTGTCTTTTCACAGCCACGGGCACTTTCACGGTATCGTAACTGCCCTTCAGAGCAATACTGCCTAAATTGTTGCCGTCATGCAGTCTTCTCGTATCGATATGTACGGAAAGCCGGCACAGGTTTCCCATAAAATCCTGCTCCGTCAGAACCTGTCTGGAAATGCGGATAAAGTCGCCCTCCGTTTCCACGGTAAGGTCCGTGTAGCCCCAGCCGTTGCGGGTAATCATAAGCACCGCTTCTTCGTCTTCCTTCGGGTCGTCAAGCAGAAGCATTTCCGGCTGTACGATATATTCGATTTTCTGTTTTTTATGGATACCGATTAAAAATTCTTCTATGTTTTCCACATGCCCCGGTATGTGGGAAAGTCCTAAATAATACTCCCGGTACTGTCTGTCCTGCCCGGTGAGCATGTCCGCAAAATCCGGTGCATAGAAAGCCGCAATGGCTTCCTCGGGATTGGTCTTGGCAAGATTGGCAAAATGGAACAGGTTCTTCACCTCTCCCAACGAAAAAGCAAGCTCCTTTTTCTCCACCTGCACCGTAAAGGGCAGGCTGTATTCGCCATGATTGCTGATAATGGAAAATTCTCCCTTTATTTCTTCCCCTTCCCGCACGTTTTCGCCGTGGAAACAATATGCAATCTCTTCATCGTTTCCCACAAACTGCGTGGTCAGACATTCCATGCGGTTGTCCGTTGTATAGACAAGCCCTTTGGTAAGGCTTCCCTGACGGGAATAAATCCGGAAGCTTCCTTCCTTTGTTTCGCCCTTTTCGATGGACAATTCGATATTTGTGCATGAAAAATCAAGGGAACTCTTTCCGTCTTCGAAATGTTCCTCCAGTAATCTGTTAATAACCTCTTTCATGCCTTCACCCCTTTGCCCTGTCATGTTTCCAGTATACCATTTTCCTATAGGAATAGGCAAACTTTTTTTCATCCGGCATATACTGTCTATAAGTAAAAATCATGAGGTTTGATATGGACGCAACTCTCTTTACCAAAGCCGGCTTTTTACGGATTAACGTCACCTCTTCCCTGGGACAGATACCCGTAAAGGATGCCACAGTCTCCATTACCTATACCGGCGAGCCCGGACGGGTGTTAGAGGAGCTTACCACCGATGAATCCGGTCTGACCGATACCATTGAGCTTCCCGCTCCCGACATATCCTACAGCCTTGACCCCGAAAGCGAAGTGCAGCCATATTCGGAATTTACCATTACCGTAACGGCTTCCGGCTACGAGACCGTCATTGTCAGCGGCTCCGAAATCTTAGCGGAATCTCTTTCCACCCAGCCCATCCGCATGAATCCTCTGGATGCCACGGAAGAATATGAAAAAAGGGTGTTCATTCCCGCCCATACTCTTTGGGGCAGCTACCCTGCCAAAATTCCCGAATCCGAGGTGAAACCCATTGCGGAAACAGGCGAAATCGTTTTAAGCCGTGTGGTGGTGCCCGAATATGTCATTGTCCACGACGGTGCTCCCAGCGACCGTACCGCCCAGAATTACTGGGTCAGATACACGGATTATATTAAAAACGTGGCTTCCTCCGAAATCTATTCCACCTGGCCGGAATCCGCCATTTATGCCAACGTGCTGGCTATCATGTCCTTTACGCTGAACCGCGTCTACACGGAATGGTACCGCAACCAGGGCTACAACTTTACCATTACCAGTTCCACCGCCTACGACCAGAAATGGATTTACGGCAGGAACACCTACCAGAACATCAACCGGATAGTGGACAGCATCTTTACCAACTACGTTTCCCGTCCCGGTATCCGCCAGCCGCTTTTTACCTCCTACTGCGACGGGCAGCGCGTGACCTGTTCCGGTTTGAGCCAGTGGGGGTCCAAATACCTCGGCGACCAGAGCTATACCGCCATCCAGATTTTGCGTTATTATTACGGAAACGACATTTATATCAACACCGCGGATATCATTTCCGGCGTCCCTTCCTCCTACCCCGGCTACGATTTAACCATCGGTTCCTCCGGTGACAAGGTGCGCCAGCTCCAGCAGCAGTTAAACCGCATTGCCCAGAATTACCCTGCCATTCCGAAGGTTACGGCAGACGGCATCTACGGTTCCGCTACGGCTGCTGCCGTCCGCAGCTTCCAGAACATCTTCGGGCTGCCCGCCACCGGCATCACAGACTTTCCGACCTGGTACGCCATCTCCCGCATCTATGTGGGCGTCACCCGGATTGCGGAGCCGTCGTAGAGGAAAACTTTCTTTCCGGACTTGTTATGCGGATGCACGAAAAAAGGGGGCTGCCTGCACAGCTCCCTTTTGTTTTCCTAAAAGCTCCGGATTTTATCGCTTCCGTCATCCACGGTGTTTTCTATCTTCAGTATTTTTACATCATAACCGGCGCCGGGATTTACTTCTACGGAAACCACATCGCCCACCTTGTGCCCCAAAAGCGCTTTGCCTAAGGGGGACTCGTTGGATATGAGGCCATGCAGGGAGTCGCCCCGCATGGTCGTTACAATCTTGTAAACCTCCGTGCTGCCGTCATCCGCAAACTCTATGGTAACCGTGTTGTCGATACCCACTTCGTCCTCGGCGGACTCGTCGGATATGACCTCCGCCGTCCTTATCATACGGTCTAAGAAACGGATACGGCTTTCGTTTTTGTTCTTTTCCTTCTTGGCTGCATGGTATTCAAAGTTTTCACTTAAATCCCCATGTGCCCTGGCCTCCTTTACGTCCTCCAAAAGCTTCGGACGCAATGTCAGCTTCCGGTATTCAATTTCCTCTTCCATACGACGGATATCGTTTTTCGTCAGCTTGTCGTTCATAGCCTGTCCGCATCCTTTCCGTGAGGGTTTATTTGGCAAGCAGCATCATGATTTCGTTGCTTCTATTTACAAACTTGGTCATATCTTCCGGCTTTAAAGGTGCATGCTGCAGCTTTGCAAGGTCGTAAAGCTGTTCGCAGATCATGCCCACATGCTCATCCTCCTCATGACCGATTACATACTGTACCAGCGGATGGTTGGCATTTAAGATTAAGGTCTCGCCTTCTTCTGCCATGTCTCCCATGCCCATGCCGTTCATGGCGTACATCTTCATCATGTCCTGCATACGGCGGCTTTCTTCGGAAAGGGTAATCATGGAAGAAATCTTCTTGTTTTTCAGCTTCTCTACCTTAACCTCCAGCTTGTCCTTCTTTAATGCCTTCTTCATAATCTTGGCAATGGCTTCTGCCTGGCCCTTCATTTCCTCTTCCGCTTTCTTGGAAGTCTTGGACTTGAAGGTATCTGTCAGGTCGGCATCGATTCTCTGGAATTTAATGCCCTCGTTCTTGGACTCTAACTGGGAAATAAACGGCTGGTCAATATTGTGGGTCAGGATAACGGCATCCATCTTGGCAGCCTTGAACATATTGATGTACTGGCTCTGCTGTACCTCATCGGTAACATAATAGATAACCTTTTCCTTCTTTTCTTCACCCTCGGCAGCATCGTCCGCATTGCCGCTGTTTGTACCGTCCCCGGCTGCATCACCGTCGGAAACAACTTCTGCTTCTACCTTGTTGCCGTTTTCATCGGTTGCATTTTCTGCTTCATCCGGGTCAATCTTATTGACTTCCAGGCACTCCGGCAGCGTCATATATTTGCCGTCTAAGTTCTTAAAGAGAATGTAGTCCGTCATCTTCTCACAGAACTTGTCGTCCTTTAAGCAGCCGAACTTGATAAACGGGCTGATGTCGTCCCAGTATTTCTCATATTCTTCTTTTTCGGTCCTGCACATGCCTGCCAGCTTGTCAGCCACTTTCTTGCTGATGTAGTCGGAAATCTTCTTGACAAAGCCGTCGTTCTGCAGAGCGCTTCGGGAAACGTTAAGCGGTAAATCAGGGCAGTCGATAACACCCTTTAAGAGCATCAAAAATTCCGGAATAACCTCTTTGATATTGTCGGCAATAAATACCTGGTTGTTGTAAAGCTTAATGGTTCCTTCGATGGACTCGTATTCCATGTTAATCTTCGGGAAGTATAAAATACCTTTCAGATTGAACGGATAGTCCATATTCAGATGAATCCAGAACAGAGGCTCCTTGTAGTCCTGGAATACCTTTCTGTAAAAGGCAACATAATCGTCCTTGGTACATTCGTTCGGGCTCTTCATCCACAGAGGATTGGTGTCGTTTAAAAGCTCGGGACGTTTTCTGATTTTCAGTTTTTCTTCGTCGCCTTCTTTTTCGGGCTGGATGGTTTCGATAACCTCATCGGACTCCAGCTTTTCCTCTGTCTTGATAATCTGGGTTTCCTTGGTATCTTCCTTGCTTAAATAAATTTCGGTCGGCATGAAGGAGCAGTACTTCCTGATAACCTCTCTTGCCTTGTACTCATTACAGAACTCCAGACAATCTTCCATTAAGAACAAAGTAATGGTGGTGCCCACTTCCGCCTTATCGCCGTCTTCCATGGAAAACTCCGTACCGCCGTCACATTCCCAGTGTACTGCCTTGGCGCCTTCCTTATAGGATAAGGTGTCAATGTGTACTTCGTCCGCAACCATAAATGCGGAATAGAAGCCCAGACCGAAGTGTCCGATAATCTGGTCTGCGTTGCTCTTGTCCTTATATTTTTCAATGAAATCCGCCGCACCGGAGAATGCAATCTGGTTGATGTATTCTTCCACTTCGTCGGCGGTCATGCCAAGACCGTTATCCTTAAAGGTAAGCGTCTTTTTCTCCGGATTGACAATCACGTCAATTCTCGGTTTGTAGCCTTCAGGAAGCTCGTACTCTCCCATCATATCCAGCTTCTTTAATTTGGTAATGGCATCACAGCCATTGGAAATCAGTTCCCTGTAAAAAATATCATGGTCGGAATACAACCACTTTTTAATAATCGGGAAAATATTGTCACTGTTAATTGATAAACTGCCTTTTTTTGCTGCCATATAAAACACTGTCCTTCCTATACTAAAATACCGCCTGCCCGACGCAGGCTTATTTCATCACATAAATGTAGTGTAAATCTGTCATGGCAAAAAGTCAATATAAAAATTAGCACTCATTTAACGTGAGTGCTAATAATTTTATAAACTTTATTAAATTTATAGAAAATACGAATCAAACACCTTGAAAAAATCGGAAGTGGTGACTTCCGGGTCCTGAATACAGGTAATCTCATTCCAGAGCTTTTCATTCAGGGTCCTTGTCAGAGTTTCCACATAGCTGTCGTATTCTTCGCCGAATACTTCCCTCTTCCGCTCCTCCATGATGGTCTGCTTGTTGCGGTCGGTTTCTTCCCGGTTGTAGGTGCTTACGCATTTCAGAATATGGTATCCGTCTTCATCCTCAATAATATTGCTGATTTCACCGGTACTCATATTAAAAACCACATCTTCCAGTTCTTTCGATACCTGGCCCTTGCCGATGGAAGTCTGGATGTCCGCATATTCACTGTACTGTGCCGCCACGCTTGCAAAATCGTGGGCTCCGTCCGTAGCCAGTGCATAAGCTTCTTTTGCTTCATTGTAGGCTGCCGTTTTCGTTGCCTCAGCATATTCCACCCGCTTGCCGCTTCCGTCCGTGGTATACGTGCGGATATAAATCTGCTCCACCGTTACCATACGGGCTTCATCATCGCTGATTTCGGGATTGATGTCCTGAATAATACGGGCATATACCTTTTCCGCCAGCGCATATTCCGTATACATCTGCAGAATAAGCTTTTCGGAAAGGTTCAGGGTTTCGATTTCCTTTTCATTCAAGGAAGCATAAAACGTATCGGCTGCCGCCTTCACGCTGCTTTTTTCCGCATCATCCAGCGTTACCTTGCGCTCCTGTGCCATGAGATTCAGTGTCTTTATCTGGGCTATCCGCGCCAGTACGGTCTCTTTCAGATTGTCCTGCAAAGTGACGCCGTTCTGGCTCACTTCAAAAATCTGCTCGCCGAAGACTTCTTTGTATTCATTCTGCACTGTTGTCAGATACAGCATGATTTCCGGTACCCGGCAGGACATGCTCTCTATCTTGAACACTTCGTCCTTGGCAAAACCGGTGGTCAGCACCACCTTGGTGGTACTGCCGCTTTTGCCGCAGCCCGCAAGCAGCATCAGCACGGAAAGCAACGCTGCCGCAAGCCGTTTTCCTTTTCTTTTATTTTTACTGAATAACATGAATCCATCCCTTAGGGCCTTCGATACGTCCCATCTGAATACCGGTCAGTGTTTCATAAAGCTTTCTGGTAACAGGGCCCATATCGTCCATACCGCTGGGCAGGCAGATTTCATTGCCGTGGTCAACAATCTTGCCGACAGGAGAAATAACGGCTGCTGTACCGCAGAGACCGCATTCTGCCATGTCTTTCAGTTCATCCTTGTAAACTTCTCTTTCTTCTACTTCCAGTCCTAAGATGTCTCTTGCCACTACTACTAAGGAACGTCTGGTAATGGAAGGAAGAATACTGTCGGACTTCGGTGTTACAACCTTGCCGTCCTTGGTTACGAACAGGATGTTGGCGCCGCCGGTTTCCTCAAGCTTGGTACGGGTTGCCGGGTCAAGATACATATTTTCCGCATAACCTTCCTTGTGTGCCGTTACGATGGCATGAAGGCTCATTGCATAGTTAAGTCCGGCTTTGATGTGTCCGGTTCCGTGAGGTGCCGCACGGTCAAAGTCACTGATTTTAACGGTAATGGGCTTTGCGCCGCCCTTGAAGTAAGGACCTACGGGTGTACAGAACATTCTGAACTGGTACTCGTCTGCGGGCTTAACACCGATAACCGGGTTGCTGCCGAACATGTAAGGTCTGATATAAAGGGTTGCGCCGCTGCCGTAAGGGGGCACATATGCCGCATTGGCTGCCACTACTTTATTGACAGCATCAATAAATTTCTCCTTGGGGAATACGGGCATTTCCAGTCTTGCTGCGGAATCCATCATTCTTTCTGCATTTAAGTCCGGGCGGAAGGTTACGATGTGTCCGTCCTCTGTGGTATAAGCCTTTAATCCTTCAAATACGGTCTGTGCGTACTGGAGTACGCCTGCGCATTCATTCAGTACAACATTAGGATCTTCTGTCAGGGTGCCTTCGTCCCATGCACCGTCTTTGAAATTGGATACATACCGGTAATCTGTCTGGATATAACCGAAACCGATGCTGCTCCAGTCAATGTTTTTCTTCGTTGTATTTTCCATAATCTGTACTTCCTCTCCTATATTTTTTTACAATTATTATCCTTTTTTTACGAAAAGTCAACTACTTCTCCTATGCCTTTCGCTCATACTTTCTAAAATAATAGGTTATGTCAAAGTAGGTCTGTTCATCGCTTTCTTCGGTAAGCTCCCATCCCTCGCTTCTGTCCAGGTTCTCAAAAAAGCGATTGGCATCGTACGATTTTTCTATATAAAGAACATACGCCGTGTCGCACTTGGGTAAAAGCGCCTTAAATACGCTTTCTCCGCCATATACAAAAATGCTTTCCTGCTCTTTTTCCGCCAGCAGCTCTTCCAGTTCTTCCACGGAATGGGCAACCGTCACTCCTTTTTGTGCAAACTGCGCATCCTGTGTCAGAATAATATTTTCCCTGCCGTACAGGGGCTGTCCCTGCGGAAGCGCCTGCAGGGTCTTTCTTCCCATAATAATGGTCTTTCCGAGTGTCAGGCTGTCGGTGTTTCTCTGCTCCGCCGGAATTCTCGTCAGAAAATCCCCGCCTTTGCCGATAGCCCAGTTTTCATCCACCGTTACAATAATGTTCATATCCTCACCATGCCTTTCCGCAATCTGCAAACTTTGTGCCTTTCCGGACTGTATTTTTTCTGCTTCCATCATACACAAAAAATGTTTTCTCTTCAAGCTTGGAAATTTCTTGACACATATCCTTTTATATTTATATAATTTTATTATAATAGGTTGCAAATTTAAAAGTAATTTGGAAAGGGACGGAATGTTACGATGACAAAAAAATTTACCGGTATTCTTTATAAGCTGCTCTTGTTTTTATGCCCGCTTTTTATTCTCTGCGGTTGCGGAAACACACCGGATAAACCTTCTGCCGTCTCCGGTTCATCCCTGCTTTTCCTCCAAAAAATCCTCAGTGCTCCCGCATTTGCCGTTTCGGCGCAGGAAACCTTCCGTAATATTCTTTCTGCGGATTTACCCGTTCCCGAAAAGGCGTCCTCCGGGTCCTACTATTCTTCCATGAAAGACCGGCCTTTTATTCCTCCTGAAATTTCCGAACAGCAATTTCTCTGTGAACTGAGCATGTTTCCCGGAACCTTGGCCCTACGTCTGTTACCGACAGAAGACTATCCCGGCTATCATATGGAAGTCATGCGTGGAGAAGAAAGACTCGGTTCTTTGTTAGGCTATATTCCGGATGAAGTTTCCGACAAAGTTTTCCGGGGCATTTCCGATATGGGCTGTTATGATGTAAATTACGACAACAATACGGACATTATTTTCATAGAAGTCTGGGGAGATACCTCAATAGCCGTCGTGTACCTTGGTGACATGTCGGAATCTTTCAGTTTTGCTACATTCTCTCACGACATCGCCTTATCTCCGGGCAACGGGCTTCCCGCCGAATTTGAAATGACTGCTGCCAATGTGTACCTCTTTCTGACAAAAGGCAAGGATAACGGCAGCTTTGAGAGCTATCAGGAAGCTTACCTTGCTTTAGTGAATATTCTGCGTCTTTACATGCCGGACAGTGTCACCTATGATTTAATACAGCTTGATGATGACGGCATTCCCGAGCTGGTTTTGGTTAACAGTTTTAACATATACATATATACCTACAAAGACGGAACCCTGTACCTGGCCATGGATGGCTGGGGATACGGTGCCGGCGGAAACCCCGGTATAGAATACTGTCCCGGCAAGAATGGACTTCGTGCATATTATTCAGAACATGCCGGTGCCATCCACGGTGCCGGATACTATGAGATGAACCGTGCCCATGAAATTACACTATATGGCAACATAGAAGTGTACGCCTTCATTGATACAAATCATAACGGTTATCCGGATGAGGATGAGGAATACGAAGGTGATGGTCCCATGTTTGCAAATGGCAGAGAAATTTTCACCGAAAAAGAACTCGAGCAATTTGAAAAAGGAGATTATGAATATATTAGCGGACGCCTGACATATGAAGAGCTCCTTGCCGAACTCGGGTATTAAGAAAAATATCCCGGTTGCCTTAAATGGCAATCGGGATATTTTCTATCTGGGGACCGAATTCATAACCCTCTACTTTTACATCGTTGCGGGTGAACCGGTAAAAATCATGAATATCAGGATTTAACCAGAACTTCGGTGCCTCTTTTGGCTCTCTGGTAATCAGTTCTTTTATAATGGGAACATGCCTGTCATAAATATGGGCATCCGCAATCACATGCACCATTTCACCCACCTGCATGTCACACACCTGCGCCAGCATATGCATAAGCACGGCATACTGCACCACATTCCAGTTATTGGCAGCCAGCACATCGTTGGAACGCTGGTTTAAGATAGCATTCAGTGTCAGCTTATCCTCACCCTTTTTCTGGGTCACGTTAAACGTCATACTGTAGGCACAGGGATATAAGTTCATCTCATGCAAATCCTGATGCACATAAATGTTGGTCATGATGCGGCGGGAAAACGGATTGTTTTTCAAATCGTAGATTACCCTGTCCACCTGATCCATCATGCCTTCCTTATACTGGTGCTTGACTCCGAGCTGATAGCCGTATGCCTTGCCGATGGAGCCGTTCTCATCCGCCCATTCATCCCAGATGTGGCTGTGCAGGTCATGAATGTTGTTGGACTTCTGCTGCCATATCCAGAGGATTTCATCCGTGGCACTCTTGAGTGCCGTCCGGCGCAGGGTCAGAATGGGAAACTCCTTTGATAAATCATACCGGTTCACCACGCCGAATTTTTTGATGGTATAGGCGGGTGTCCCGTCCTCCCAGTGGGGTCTGACCTTTTCCCCTTCGGTGCTGGTTCCGTTCTCTAAAATATCTTTGCACATGTTAATAAAAACATTATCCGCGTAGCTCATCTTATCCCTTTCTTTTCTGCAGGTCTCTCTTATTCCGGCACTCTTTTGCTCCTTTATAAATCCCACTTGTCACAGAGTGCGATAATCTGGTCTGCAAATTTTGCCATATCCTTGTTGCTTGTGCCTTCGTTCTTTTTAATAATGCCAAGCAGTCTCTGACCGGCGGAAAGAAGCCTTGCATAAACGCCGGTAACCGGCTTCTCTTTCTTTTTAACGGGAATACCGTCCGCCTCGTATTCAAACCTGCCCGTTGCCAGGTTAAATACAGTACCGCTGTAGGGCGCATACGCCTTGATGCCGTGTTCCACCATCAGACACTCTGCGAACGCCGTGCAGACGCTGTCCTCTCCGTGCACCACAAAGACCTTCCGCGGCTTTTCGGTGAATGCCGTTATCCATTCAACCAGACCGTTTTTGTCGGCATGACCGCTCAGTCCGTTAAACTGTCTGATTTTAGCCCGGACTTCAATGGGCTCGCCAAACAGCCTGACTTCCTTTGCTCCTTCTATGATGGCGCGGCCCAGTGTGCCGACTGCCTGATAACCCACAAATAAAACGGTGCTTTCCGGTCTCCACAGATTGTGCTTTAAATGGTGCCGGATACGGCCTGCCTCGCACATGCCGGAGGCGGATATGATAACCTTCGGTGTCTCTTCAAAGTTGATAGCCTTGGACTCTTCGCTGGTAATGGAAAGGTTCAGTCCCGGGAAGGAAATGGGATTGATACCCTGTTTCACCAATTCCATTGCCGCATCGTCAAAGCACTGGGAAATATTGTCCTGAAAAATGGAGGTTGCCCGCACAGCCATGGGACTGTCCACATATACCGGGAAATTACCGTGTCCCGTTACCAGATTGTCAGCCTTGATTTTCCGGATGAAATATAAAATTTCCTGTGTTCTGCCCACGGCAAAGGAAGGGATAACCAGGTTGCCGCCCGCATCCAGGGTCTCCTGTATCACTTTTGCCAGTTCTTCCACATAATTCGTCTTTACCTCGGGGTGCAGTCTGTCACCGTAGGTACTCTCCATAACCACGTAATCCGCTTCCTTCGTATAGGTCGGATCCTTGATAAGCGGCTGGTTCTTGTTGCCGATATCCCCGGAAAATACCACTTTTTTTGTAGAATTTCCTTCTGTCAGCCACACCTCTATGCTGGCAGAACCAAGCAGGTGCCCCACATCCGTAAAGCGGATTTTCACACCCTCGCATAAATCAATGATTTCATCATAACGGCAGGGCACAATACGCTGTATGAGCCCTTCCGCATCTTCCATGGTATATACCGGCTCCACCAGCGGCGAATCCGCCCTTCTTTTGGATTTCCGGTTTTTCCATTCCGCTTCCATTGCCTGAATGTGCGCACAGTCGCGCAGCATAATCTCACATAAATCGGCGGAAGCTTCCGTCGTAAATACCTGTCCTCTGAATCCTTTTGCATATAAAAGAGGCAGCATACCGGAATGGTCCACATGCGCATGGGTCAGCAGCACATAGTCCACACAGGCCTCCTCTACCGGGAGCTTTGCATTTTCAAACGCATTCGCTCCCTGTTCCATTCCGTAATCCACCAGAATGCATTTGTCCCCAACTTCAATGCAATGGCAGCTTCCGGTTACCTCGTGGTCTGCACCAATAAATGTAAGCTTCATTGTAACCCCACCTTTTCTTCGGATTTTACTGTTCTTCTCCATTGTAACTTTTTTACAGGCGGAGGGCAAGAAGAAGTTTACGCAAAAGTCCCGCCAGCCACATCCGTCTGACCGTTGACATCATATAAAAAAAGTGCTACATTCCGAATATCGTTTCGTTCCGTCGAAATGTAACACAAAAAACAAAATCCCTTGGCTTTCCGGGGAATAAAAAAGAGCGCGAGACGGGAATCGAACCCGCGACCCCCTCCTTGGCAAGGAGGTGCTCCACCGCTGAGCCACTCGCGCATTTACTTGTCCGCTAAGGACAAGTGATAGTTTACTATAGGACAGGACTTTTGTCAACCCATGTTTTGAATTTTTTTCGCTAATCTTCCACATACACAATTTCAAAATGCGGCTCCCCGAGACTTGCCGCGGCGGCATCCACATATTCCTTCCGGTCCGCACTCATTTCCACCCAGGTAAGCGACGGCATGGAAAACAGCGGCGTAAAATCCGTCACCTCGCACTTTGCCATGTTGATGCGGTTGATATCCGCTCTGCCTGCCAGCGCCGATATATCGGAGATTTCCGATTGCTGGATGGAAAGCCCCTCCACAAAGGTTACATCCCTGAGGAAATCCACATCCGTCATTCCTGCTCTTCCTACCGATAAATATCCGATTTCCGCTCCTTTCAGATATGCGGTGGCATCCGGTCCCTCCCGCAGGTTCAGTTCATCCAGTTTATGCAGCTCCGCCAGCGGGCTTCCGTCGTAATCTCCCGTCTGGTTCAAATCCAGATGTCTTAGATTTTTACAGGTGCCAAGTGCCTCTATGCCATCCAGGGGATTGGCAAGAAATCCGGCTTTACACAGGTATTTCTTTCCGGCAAGTGCGGAAATATCCGTCACCTGATTGTTCCGCAGTTCCACGCTCTCCAGATAATCCAGTTCTTTTAGCGGTGCAATGTCCCGCACATGATTGCCGCCGATACACACTTCCCTTAAGTTGGGCATAAGGGATAAATCCTCCAGACTCTGAATACTGCCGTAATCGGTTCCTCCGTCCAGATACCACTGGAAGCCCAGATTGTAATAGTCATCCTCCGAGGTGTAGACTTCATTTCCCTGCACATACACCCCCAGGACTTTATTAAGATCCTTATAGGTAACGGTGCCCTCCTCTTTTCCCAGATAGGCGCATACCGCCTTTTCGATAAGAGGCTCCCGGAAAGAAACCCTGCGTCCCTCTTTGTCCGTCACATACCAGCCCGCCATGGCAGCCAGGCAGAAAGAAAGCACCGTTCCCGCAAGGCAGGACGCAAAAGCAATTCTATTCTTACGCCGCCGGTACTGCCGCGAGGTCTTTTGCAATGCCCGGCACAGGCTTTTGTCATCCCGGTATCTTTTCTCCGGTACAAACGCACAGCATCTGGCTGCCACCTTTTCCAACGGTGTCACCGGCTCCTTGATGGGCTTCGCCTTTCCGGTCAGAAGATAGGACAGCACCACGCCGTAGGAATATATGTCCGAGCGGATATCCGTCTGTTTAAAGCCGTACTGCTCCGGTGCGGCAAATTCCTCCGTCCCGGAAAAAACAGTATCCTCTTTTGCCCCTTTCTTATAAATGCGGCTGATGCCGAAATCAATCAGCGCCAGAGAACCGTCCGGTCTGATAATGATATTCTGCGGTTTGATGTCCCGGTGAATGACGACCGGTTCCGCCTCATGGAGCATCAGCATGTTTTCCGCCAGTCCGACGGCAATTTCCCGTATGCGGTCTTCCGCCATATAGTTTTCCCGCATATAGCGGGAAAGCGGCACGCCTTCCACATATTCCCGCAGAACGCAGAAATAACCGTCATTCTCATAGCTTCCGATAAAAGCCGGACATGCCTTGTTTTTAAGGCACAGGATTTCCTGCTGCCGCATGCCGTCCGTCCGGTCATAACATTTGGCAACCACCTTCTGTCCGGTCTGTTTGTTCTTAAGAAGCAGGGTTTCACAATCCGGCTTGCTGCTTAAACATTCCGTAACATCAAAAGCTGCCAGCATTTCTGCCGGCAGCTTTTCTTCTATACAGGCAGAAAACAGCATGTCGGCGGTAACGCCCTCATTTGCTTCTTCCACTGTTTCCTGCATTTGTTTTTCCATGTTCTCCCCCCTGTTTCATCCCGCTCTCCATATCTTTCCGTCCGCTTCATGCCTCTCCGAGAAGAGGTGCCTGAATGGATGCTAAAAGTCCCTGTACTTCCATCACATCCATATGGTGCGTAATGCCGTAAATCACGGCAGCATCTCTTTTAATTTTGGCATACAGAATACTTTTCCCCGCTGTTTTAAGAAGCTGCTGGGTTTCTTTTAAATCCAGCTCCATCCCGATGGAAAGCTGCAGCAGTTTATCCCGGGAGGGCACTCTGGTACCGTTAAAAAGCTGGTGCCCGTAGGTACGGTCAATCTGTGCCTTTTTAATGACCTGCTCCGGCACCAGATTTCTCTGCCTGCACAGACTATTCAGGTACTCCGATACGGTTATATCCGTAAAATTCTCCCGGCTGTCCTCCATGACCCGGTGGAATTCCCGTCCTTCTGCAATTTTCTGTACCAATGTATTAGTAGTGATTTCCATATCCATACCGCCGTTTTCTTACTGCATATTTTTCATATGCTCAAACAGTTCATCGCTTACATAGCAGCCGGCTTTCACATGCTCCGTCAGGTTGATGGCACAGTCGAATTTCTCAATCATGCCCCGCACGGTCTGGATATTGCCTTGCCAGTCGGTATCATCCTTCATCCCCTGCTTCAGACGCTTCCAGTCCGTATACATTCTCACGGCAGGTCTGTCCTTTTTGCCGGGAACGGTGGGGAAGCTTAAGGTAACACCCTTGGGAATGACGGTTTTTCCATCCGCATCCGGCTTGGGAATTTCTCCGTCCACCTTTGTGGGCACAAGCAGTCTTGCCTTTACCATTTCCTTCGCCAGGAAGCGGTAATATACTTTGTAAACCGTTTTGGAATCTTCGCTTTCGGTCTGTTCCATCTGACCGATTAACAGAAGCCATCTTTCTAAATCCGGGTTCATGACCGGACGTTCCACTTCCGGAAGATGACTGTAATCCGGCTTGTTTACCAGCATACCTGCTGCCAGGGAAACCTGCTCATTGATGAGCTGCACACCGCAGGCTCCGTCTAAATAAAAGCTTTCACCTAAGAAATTCTTAATTCCGTTTTTATCCGCTCCGCAGGAAATTTCCCGGATTTCAAATTTATCCTCGGGAAATCTGGCGCTCAGGGTTTCCTTGTAAGCCCTGGTAATCAGGCGGATGGCGGGCGGCATGCACATGTAACTGCCGTCTTTTCTGGCTACAGTCTTGGAAAACAGAAACGGCTCTCCGGTTGCCTTGCTGTAAACACAGTAAATCACTTCTGCTTCCAGAAGCTTTCTGCTGATAATTTTAGCCAGCTTTTCCAGCTTTACCTTATTTTCTTTGACAATTTCTTCGCTTTCTTCCTTTACCACCCTGGTATGGAACCATACAAAAAGGCTCCAGAGCTCCGCACAGTCCGTCAGGCTTAAAAATTCCGCATCTTTATCGGTAAGCTCCAGTTTTTTCCCGGTTACATAGGCATCGCCCAGTGCGGTGATATATGCCTGGTGTACGGATTTTTCAGAACAGGTGCGGGTAGATACCACGCTGCCCGGCTTTGTCTGATAGCGGGACGCCCGTTCCACACGCAGGGCTGCCTGACAGCCGGATGCTTCTTTCACCCTGGTATTGGGACCTGTTTCAATTCCCAAAACGGTCGTCACAAACTGATAGCTGTCGTCCTCTCCCGGATTGGAGATATATACGGCATCTCCCACACGGACAGTTCCTTCCACCCTGCCGACAACCACTAAATCCTCGGTATCCTGCAAGGTATACAGGGCACGGATACCCATGGCGAAGCCTTCCTCCGTTTCTACGTCAGCGCCCATAAGCTTATTATCTGTTACTTCTTCGTTTTCGTCCTGTTTCTTTTTTCCAAATAGCATAATTGTCCTTTCCCCTGTATGGATGTTGGTCTGTTTTCCGCATTATGCTTCCGGCATCATACCGGCATATTTGATGCGGTAAATTCTTCTTAAGGAGTCGTTGATACGCTCCTCGGAAATAGTGCCGTTCTGTACGGCTTCCAGCACGCCGTTGTACGCCTTCTCAAAATCATCCGGGCATAAAATCATATCACAGCCCGCCTTCAGAGCCAGAATGGCTGCCTCGTCTGCTTCATAATATTCGGTGATGGCGCCTTTATTCATAGCATCCGTAATAATAACCCCATTAAAACCAAGTTCATTTCTCAGCTTGTCCGTAATCACTGCGGAAGATAAGCTGCAGGGTGTATTGTCGCCGGTAAGCGCCGGAACAGCCACATGACCTACCATTACCATATCCGCACCGGCATCGATGCCCGCCTTAAATACGGTAAATTCCTCTGCTGCAAGCTGCTCTGCCGTCCGCTCTGAGGAAGCCATGCCCTTTGCGGGGTCTTCCTTCATATCGGCTGCACCCGGGAAGTATTTTAAGCAGCTGCTGATGCCCTTTTCCTGCATTCCCTGTACGGCGGATGTCACGAAAGAAGCTACCAGGGCGGCATCGCTTCCGTAGGAAGCATCCTTTAAGTAGCTGTCCTGCACGGTAGCAAGGTCTGCAACCGGTGCAAAATTTAAGTTTAATCCGTAAGTAAGCATGCTGTCTGCAATCTTGCCGGAAGCCTCATATGCCTTTGCCGCATCGGCTCCGGTTCCCATTGTCTGCTCACTGTCCGTCTTGTCCGCAAGTCCCGCCTTTTCCAGACTGGTGCTGCTGCCGCCTTCTTCCGCCACGCAGGTAAACAGGGCGTAACGGCTGTAAAGCGTGGTGTTGGACACCATTTCCGTAAACTGCGCCGCATCCTGCATGTTCTGGGAAGCATACACAATACCGCCGACTGCGTATTTGTTCAGTGCATCCTTGGTGCCGTCGCCTGCCTTCACGGCTTTGTTGACGCCGGTAATGGACTCCGGTGTCACGATAAACAGCCCTGCCACTTTATCTTCGAGTGGCATCTGGGAAATAAATGCTTCATCTAAAATAGCATCCAGCTGCTGTTCGGGTGTAAGAGCCGGCTCCGTATTCGTTTCCTCCGGCTTTACAATCTCGTCCTCCGACTCAAACAGATTGTCTATCGTGGTTTCCTCCGTCGTAGCGGCACCGCCGCCCGCAGTCTTTCCCGCACCCCTGTGCATGATGTACCACACGCCGGATCCGATGATTGCCACAATCAGACAGACAAACAATAAAAGGGTAAGGATTGCAAGTATCTGGTTTCTCCGTCTTCTTTTCCTTCGTAATTCTCTTTTTTCCTTTGCTTCTCTGTCCTGTATTTCCTTCTGAATGGTATTTGTACTTTCTGCCATAGTGATCTTTCAAATCCTTCCTAAAAACTCATCAACATTACACACGGTCTATTCTAACCTATTTCCCGACAGATTTCCACAGGAAATACCTTACTTTTTAAAATTGAAAGAGCGCACCGATTAAAAATTTCAACCAATGCGCTCCTTCAGACTTCGATATCCAATGGATTATCCTCCTATTCAGTTTTCTTTTTTTTGTCACATCCATGTTTTCTTTGGTTTTCTACACTCTTTTCCTTTGTACTGATTGTACTGTAACGGTGATGTTTTCCTTTGTAAACCGTTCTCTTCTCTCTGGTGTAATCTTCCTTTATCTATGGGTAACTCTATTCATTTGTAACTTCTGGATGTGGTTTATGTTTTGCATTACGTGTGCGTTGGACTGTACCTCTCTTTCTTTTATCTTCTGTTCTTTATTGTAACTTCATTATACATAGCGGCTCGTATTTTGTCAATATCTTTTCCGATATTTTTGTCGAATTTTGTAATTTCTTGTAAGTCATTGGAATTTTCTGTCAATTTATGTCTGCATACCATCCTGAATACAAAAGACGGACACCGAAAACAGTGTCCGTCCTTTTTCCTTTTCTTTACGCCTTATAAATAATACTCTTCGCCAGTTCTTCCGCTTTTTCTTTTCCGCAGAAGGCTTCCACAATGGCAAGTGCAAACGGAATGGCGGTTCCCATGCCTCTCGAGGTAATCATATGTCCGTCCACGGAAACCTCCGCCGCCGTTACCTTTGCTCCGGTCAGATGGCTTTCAAAGCCCGGATAACAGCAGGCTCTTTTACCGGAAAGCAATCCTCTGTGTCCGTAAATGCTGGGCGCCGCGCAGATAGCGGCCAGGTACTTTTCTTCTTTGGCAAAGGCATCCACCTGCTTCATCAGGGCTTCACAGTTCTCCAAATTTTTGGTACCGGGCATGCCGCCGGGAAGCACGATCATGTCAAGCTTTGTAAAATCCGTTGCGGAAATGGTCTTATCCGCCGTGATTTCAATGCCGTGGGAACCGATTACTTTTACAGAGCCGGTAATAGATACCATATCAATGGTAATACCTGCTCTCCGCAAAATGTCAACTACGGTCAGTCCTTCAATTTCTTCAAAACCTTCCGCTAAAAAAATAGCAATCTGTTTCATATTTTCTCATCCTTCCTACATATATTGTATTTGTGGGCTACCGGCAAAATCTTTACCGGAAGCGGCAAAGTATTGCTTGTGTTCCCACGAAAAAAAGTTATAATATAATCAGAACCTCAAAAGGAGACTCTCTATGGAAATCGAGCGCAAATTTACAGTCAGAAAATTACCGGACAATCTGGACTCCTATCCTTTTCATATTATTGAACAGGCTTACTTAAACACCGATCCGGTGGTACGCATCCGCCGCGAGGACGATGCTTTTTACCTGACCTACAAAGGCAAAGGCATGATGGCAAGAGAAGAGTACAACCTTCCTCTCAACAAGGATTCCTATTACCATCTTCTTGAGAAAGCCGACGGCAATATCATCTCCAAGAAGCGTTACCTTATCCCTCTTAAAAATCCACAGTTTACCGGACAAAACACCCAGCCGCCGGAGGGCTATTCCCTGACCATTGAGCTGGATGTGTTTGCGAAACCCTTCGCTCCTCTTATTATGGCAGAAGTGGAATTCGGAAGTAAAATAGCCGCAGAGACATTTTTACCTCCCGACTGGTTCTTAGAGGATGTGACTTACGACCCGGCTTACCACAATTCCTACCTAAGTAAGCTGGACTTAAGCGCCGCCAGGTAAATACTGCGAAACGGCATAATTTCATCATTCGTTTACAACAAGCTGTATGCTACCTGGCATACAGCTTATTTAATTCCTGCATCCTTTCCGCAAGGGCGCTGTCCGCGCCTTTTTCCATGCGCCACTGCCAGTTTTCACCTAAGGTAGAAGGCGTATTGATACGCGCCTCGCTGCCCAGCCCCAGGTAATCCTGCATGGGAATGATGGCGGTATCCGCTACGGACGCAATTGCTGCGCGGATAAACGCCCACTGCACTTCTTTTTTGCTGCGCCCTGTCTGCAGGTAGGCATCCGCAAATTTTTTATCTTTTCTATGCAAGGTGCGATACCAGCCGAGCGTGGTATCGTTATCGTGGGTGCCGGTGTAGACCACGCAGTTGTTATTGTAATGATGGGGCAGGTACTCGCTGTCGTTGTCCGCATCAAACGCAAACTGTAATATCTTCATGCCGGGATACCCGGTTCTTTTCACCAGACGCTTTACCCGTTTCGTTAAAAATCCCAAATCCTCCGCAATGACCTGTTTCTCTCCCAGAGTCTTTTTCATAGTGGCAAACAGTTCATAGCCGGGTCCGTCACACCACTTGCCGTTTTCGGCGGTTTTGTCCCCGTAAGGAACCGACCAGTAGGCATCAAAGCCACGGAAATGGTCAATGCGCACCACATCATACAACGCAAAGCTATGGGCAAGACGCTTCATCCACCAGTCAAAACCGGTTTTCTTATGATATTCCCAGTCATATAAAGGATTGCCCCAGAGCTGACCCGTTGCGGAAAAAGCATCGGGCGGGCAGCCTGCCACCGCTATAGGGTAGCCCTCTTCGTCCAACTGGAACAGTTCCCTGTTACTCCAGGTGTCCGCGCTGTCAAATGCCACATAAATGGGAATATCCCCTATGATTTCAATGCCCTTTTCATTGGCATAGGCTTTGAGCTTCTCCCACTGGGTCAGAAACAGGAACTGTAGGAAGCTGTAAAATTCCACGTCCTTTTCATACTTCCCGGCATACTTTTTCACGGCTTCCGGCATTCTTACCCGGATGTCCTCTTCCCATTCCATGAAGCAGGCGCCTTTATGGGCATCCTTTACCGCCATAAAAAGGGCATAATCGGCAAGCCAGCCGGCATTCTCTTTTTTGAAGGCAAGGTACTCCTTCTTTTCTCCAAAGGAATACCGGGAAAATGCCGTTTCGTAGGCTTTCCGAAGCAGCGGGTAGCGGTTTTTATACTGCTTTTCATAATTCACACAGGCTTCCGTATCCTGAAGGTCCGCTGCCCTGCATTCCTTTTCGGTAAGAAATCCTTCCTGTATCAGTACTTCCAAATCAATGTAATACGGATTTCCCGCAAAGGTAGAAAAGGACTGGTAGGGGGAATCCCCGTAGCCGGTAGGTCCTAAGGGAAGAATCTGCCAGAGCTTCTGTCCCGCCTGTGCTAAAAAATCCACAAACTCATATGCTTCTTTGGAAAAAGTTCCGATACCGTACGCTGACGGTAAACTTGCTATGGGCAACAATACGCCGCTTCTTCTCATAGGGTCTTCCTTTCCTGCCGCATCTTTGGCATCCGCCGCAGCCGAAGCTGCTTTTTCTTATTTTAATTTCCAGATATCTCTGTTGTATTCGGCAATGGTTCTGTCGGAGGAGAAAAATCCTGCTTTTGCGATATTGTGCAGCATCATCTTCTTCCACTTGTCCCTGTCTTCAAAGTCTGCCAGCATCTTATCCTTGGTGGCAATGTAATCCTCTAAATCCAGTAAAGTCATGAACCAGTCCTTGTTCAGCAGTTCTTTATACAGTCTCTGCAGATTTTCCTTGTGTCCGGTCTTAAGTGCTTTCTTGCTGACAATGAAATCTACGGCTTCCTTGATAACCGGGCTCTTGTCGTAGTAGTCCCTGGACTTGTAGTCCGCCTTTTCGTAATGGGCAATGACCTCATCGGACTTGGCGCCGAATACATAAATGTTGTCGTCGCCTACCAGCTCATTGATTTCCACGTTGGCGCCGTCGGAGGTACCGAGCGTTACCGCACCGTTTAACATAAACTTCATGTTGCCGGTACCGCTGGCTTCCTTGGATGCCAAAGAAATCTGCTCAGAAATATCGCAGGCGGGAATAAGCTTCTCCGCATAGGTTACGTTATAGTTTTCTACCATAACCACCTGCAGGTAGGGGCTTACATCCGGGTCCTTTGCAATAATGTCCTGCATTACCAGAATGAGATGGATAATATCCTTGGCAATGATGTAAGCAGGCGCCGCCTTTGCACCGAAAATACAGGTAATGGGACGCACGGGCAGCTTGCCGGACTTGATTTCCAGGTACTTATGGATAATATAAAGTGCATTCATCTGCTGACGTTTGTACTCATGCAGCCTCTTGACCTGAATGTCGAATACCGAGTCGGGATTGACGGTGATGCCTTCTTTTTCTTTGATGTAAGCAGCCAGTTCTGCTTTCTTCTGCTTCTTAATCTGCTCCAAAGTGTCCAGGAATGCTTCGTTATTTTCCTGTGCAAGCAGTTTTTCCAGTTCATCCGCATTCTTCTTAAAGCCGTCCCCGATAGTATCGGAAATGAGATTTGTCAGCTCCTCATTGCAGGAAAGCAGCCATCTTCTGAAGGTGATGCCGTTGGTCTTGTTGTTGAATTTCTCCGGGTAAATCTCGTAGAAATGATGCAGCTCGGTTTCCTTTAAGATTTCGGTGTGAATGGCAGCCACGCCGTTTACGGAAAATCCGTAGTGGATATCGATATGCGCCATGTGTACACGGCCGTCTTTGTCGATAATCTGCACCTTTTCGTCTTTATACTTCAGCGCCACTCTTCTGTTTAATTCCTTAATAATGGGAACGAGGGCGGGAACTACCTTCTGTAAATATTTAAGAGGCCATTTTTCCAGTGCTTCCGCCAGAATGGTATGGTTCGTATAAGCGCAGGTTTTGCTTACCACATCGATGGCTTCGGACATGGTGAAATCCTCTTCCATCAAAAGAATACGGATAAGCTCGGGGATAACCATGGTCGGATGGGTATCGTTAATCTGGATTACCGCATGCTCGTACAGCTTGTGAAGGTCGTAACCGTTTTCCTTCATTTCCTTAATGATAAGGCGGGCGCCGTTGGACACCATGAAATACTGCTGGTAAATACGCAGCAGGTTGCCTGCTTCGTCAGAGTCATCCGGGTATAAGAACAGAGTCAGGTTCTTTTCAATATCCTCTTTGTCAAAATCAATGCCCTTCTTTACCAGCTTTTCATCCACGGTCTCTAAGTCAAACAGATGCAGCTTGTTGACACCGTTTTCATATCCCAGCACATCAATGTCGTACATCCTGGATTTTACGGTATAATCGCCAAATTCCACATCAAAGGTCACATCCGTTTTGCGCAGCCAGGAATCCTTTTCAATCCAGTCGTTCTTCTTGGCATCCTGCAGCTTGTTGGTAAACACCTGCCTGAAAAGACCGAAGTGGTAATTTAAGCCGATACCGGCGCCGGGAAGTCCCAGTGTGGCAATGGAGTCCATAAAGCAGGCAGCCAGACGTCCTAAGCCCCCATTACCCAAAGAAGGTTCCGGTTCCACTTCTTCCACCTCTGCCATGGATTTGCCGACGGACTCCACAATCTTTTTCACATCCGCGTAGATACCCAGGTTGATCAGGTTGTTGGACAGAAGCTTTCCAATTAAAAACTCGGCAGAAATGTAGTAAACCTTTTTGTCGCCGGAAATAAGCGGTTTTTCCGCAATTTCATCCTTGGTTAAATCAAGTAAGCTGTAATACAGTTCCTTTTCGGTACAGCCGGCAAGGTCTTTGCCGTAAGACTTCTGTGTCAGTGCATTCCATTTTTCCTGTAAATCCATGAAAATATCCTCCGTTTTCCCTCATTTTATCTATGGCAGCTTCCTGCCGCGTATCAGATTCTATTCCTATTTCCGTATCAGATGCTTGGGTAAGCCGTTTTCGTAAATGGGGAACAGCTCTCCCATGATAAGCGGTCTTGCATATACCAGATACTCCTCCGTGATGCTGCAGCCGTCCGCTCCAATCCATTCCTTCGGCACATCCTTTTCGATGTTGGCAATGGCATGAATATCGGAAATATCCGTGCCGCAGCTATATTCTTCACCTTCCGGTCTGGTGAAAATGATCATCTTGCCGCTAAGTCCCTGTTCGCATGCCGCAAATGCAGCTTCTCCCGCCATGAAGGCTTCGTTGATGTCGGTCAGGGATGCCATGTGGGAAGCGGCTCTCTGCAGGGTGGAAAGTTCCACCGCTCTTGCCTTGTAACCCAGTCTGCTCTGGATAAGTCCCGCCAGATACACGCCGCAGCCGGAAAGCTGTTTGTGTCCGAACACATCCACTCTGTCATTGCCGTGGCTGTCGATTTCACAGATAAACCTGCCGTCTGCCAGATGAATACCCTCAGAAACCGCAATGACAATGGATTTCTTTTTCGACGCCAGTTCTTTTACTTTTTCCAGGAAAGCATCAATGTCAAAGTCCACCTCCGGCAGATAAATGGCATCCACGCCCTCGCAGGAGCTGTCCTTTGCCAGTGCGGAAGCCGCTGTCAGCCAGCCGGCATTTCTGCCCATGATTTCCGCTACTAAAATAGATGTGCGGTAATCCCCGTAAACCGCATTGTCGCGGATGATTTCCTTTAAGGAAGTGGCAATATATTTTGCCGCCGAGCCATAGCCGGGGCAATGGTCGGTAATGGGAAGGTCATTGTCAATGGTCTTGGGAACGCCGATAAAACGCTGCTTCCTGCCATGCATGGACGCATAATCGGAAAGCATTTTCACGGTATCCATGGAATCGTTTCCTCCTATATAAAAGAGGCACTCGATGTCATGCTGTTCCATTCTCTCAAATACTTTTTCGTAAATCTCTTCATTACCCATAAGGGGCGGCATTTTGTAACGACAGGAGCCCAAGAATGCGGCAGGCGTCCTTTTTAAAAGCTCAATGCCTTCATCGTCGGAAAGGTACTCGTCCATATCCAGTATCTTGTCTTCCATGAATCCCTGTATACCGTAAATCATACCGTATACCTTTTTAACGCCTGCTGCCTTGGCCGCCTTGTAAACTCCCGCTGCCGATGAATTGATTACGGCTGTAGGTCCACCTGACTGCCCGATAATAATGTTTCCTGTCATTTCTCTTTTCCCTTCTTTTTTGCGGAATTTCTTCCATAAGTAAGTATATACAGTAAAACGCCCGCTGCGCTGAGGCAAAGTCCCGCTTTTAATCCGGGTGCTTTATATACAAGACGTATCTCATGGATGTTTCTAACATCCTGCATGTCACCGTTATCCCCGGTGTCCCCGGTCAACGGTACCGCCATAAGCCCGTCCGCAAGCAGTGCGTAATCTGTCTTTTCTCCGTCAACCCATACCTGAAATCCCTGTTCTGCCGGAATACTGAAGCAGATGTAACCGTTTTCCTCTGCCGTAACACTGCCGCTTATAGTATCCGCAGTCCGGCTTTCCACGGTAAATTTCCGTGCGGAAAGAATATCCATGACATCTTCAAAGACTTCCTTCTGCATACGGTACGGCCGTATCCAGATTTTTTCCCCGCCCTCTTTGAGGGCGGTGTCCTCCTTGAGGGCGGTGTCCTCAGAGAGGGCGGTGTCCTCGGAGCGGACGGTAAAACTGTCCCCTTTCTCAAAATACCCCAACCGAAGCAGATATTCGTCACTGACCTTCTGTAGCTCCCTTTCTTCTCCCTTAGAAGAAAGGAAAATCTTGCCCTCAGGCTCTGAGTAAACAAGGGCGTACAGATATCCGTCTTCCTGTACGTCAACCGTAAAGGAGTCTTCCTTCTGCTCCGTAATTTCCTTATCAACGACCTTAAACAGGGACTGCTCCACTCCCAGCTCTCTTACGAGGGCATTCTGAATGGCAAAGGCGCTGCTGTTGCTCTCTGTCAGAATGGTATTCCATCTGTCAAACTCCTTCTCCGTCAGAAAAAATCCCGGACCGAGCGAGTAATTCTGCCTATAGACGTAAAAATCCTCTGTTTCTCCTATCTTCGTATAAAGAAACGTGTCCGGCTCCTCCACATCCATCAGAAGATACCGCAATCCCAGAATACTTTCCGCAAAAGGCGTTGCTCCTTTGTAATGGTAAGTAACCTTGCTGCCGCCCATTCCCAGTTTATCATAAATCCACCGGATATGGCTGTTGGTGGTGGAAGAAAAAACGGACAGGGAGGAAAATCCTGACAGGGCGCCATCGTTTTTCGTCATCTGGTCCAGATTGTCCATCCGGTAAAAGCTTTGTCCCGGGTCTGTCTCCTCTATCATGGCAACAATACTCTCGTATTCCCTCTGCCTGCCCAGGTAATAATTACGTCCGACAGGCTCCACACTGGTGTATGCCATGTTCAGTACCGCTTCGGTACAGACCAAAAGCAGTATAGCCCAGTTTGCAATCTTTTTCCAGCCTTTTTTCTGATAGAATATAGCAAAAACAATACTTAAAAGCAGATATCCGGCTAAAAATATCCATGCCGATGCCATGACTTCCACGGTCAATCCGTCCGTTGTCACAAAAATGCCGCATGCCGCCAGCAGGACAAGCCCCGTCAAAATACCTGCAGCCGTCTGCCATCTGCCGTTTTCCTTCTGCTTAAGCACTGCCTCACAGCACATGGTAAGTATCACCAGAATATACAAAAAGGACTGTCTTGCCGGCAGGGAATTGGGATAATTAAATCCGTGCCAGATATAGTTCAGCAGATTGACCGAATAACTCAATAAGAATACAGTAAGCAGGATAATGTAACCGATTTTCTTTTTCGGGCTTATTTTTTTGTGCCAGATATACATTGGCACCAGAAGAAACACGCATACCCCGCAGTAAATATTGGGCCAGTGATCCAGGCCTCTCTCCGGCTGCAGCATGGGCACATGCCTTGCTATCATGGAAAGGCCGTCAAAATAGACCTCAATTTTTTTTGGGAAAGAAAAGTCATGAAAGCCTGTGGTCTGCATGGCAAAGAAAAGCGGCACTAAAAGCACCCCCGCCATGGCTCCCGCCAAAAGTGAGCTTACGGTAAAATGAAGCACTGATTTGCATTTATCCTTAAATTTCAGACCGTTGGTGAAAAGCTCCATCAGAAAATAGAGTACTAAAAATACGCAGAGAATAATAGACAGGTAATAATTCGTAAAGATGCTGGCGGTAAGACTCAGAATATAACGCCGGCAGCGATGGCTCCGCACCAGTTCTTCCAGCCCCAAAATCACAATGGGAGCAAGCAGCAGACAATCCAGCCACATGTGGTTCCAGTTGTATGCCGCCACATAACCGGACATAGCATAGAATATGGCAAAGTAAGTGATGCGGATGTCCTTTGTGTCAAAATGCTTCGACAGATAATAGGACATGGTAAAACCGCACAGACCGATTTTTAAGACAATAAAATAGGTCATGTAATCCATCAGAAAGGCTTTGGGTACAAAATAGCAGAGCCAGTACACCGGGCTTGCCAGATAATACGCATAAACAGCGGTAAAATTGGTCCCCAGTCCGATACGGAAGGTATAGGCTAAGCTTTCCCCGCTGTGCAGCTTTTCCCAGAACTCCGTCAGAAAAGGCACATACTGGTGATACATATCGGAATACATGAAACTGTTTTCCCCGAAAGGATAAATTCCACGGTATATAAAAATGCCCAGAAGCAGCAGAATGGGCAGACCGAGGGACAGAAAATACACGGTATTTTCTTTTTTCAGAATTTTCCTTTGTTTCATAATCCTCTTCCCCTTTCTGCATTTTGCCAGAAAAGCGCGTGAAAGACAATTTTTCTTTTCACGCGCTCTTTTTCATGCGGATAACAGGACTTGAACCTGCACCCTCTCGGAATAGAACCTAAATCTATCGTGTCTGCCAATTCCACCATATCCGCATATCAAACATACCTAATTAGTATACGCAGAGGACATAAGATTTGTCAATATCCAAATATTGCTCTTGCTTTTTTTCGCTTTCTGTCCCATAATAATGCTGTTTTACTTATAGACTTATAGATTAGAAATAATCTGCTTTGCAAAATCTACAGAAAGGCAGGGACTCCCCATGAAAGACCTGACAACAGGTAAGCCCATTAAAATCATTTTATTATTTGCCATTCCCCTTTTTATCGGACAATTATTCCAGCTGTTTTACAGTCTGGCAGACACCC
>ULWL01064425.1_pt1 | contig 27727 bp, 43 predicted proteins | sample 1960171 | NCBI WGS metagenome assembly ULWL01 (sample SAMEA4835807, study PRJEB28245) | human gut metagenome | biome: gut microbiome; material: fecal sample | place: Denmark | collected 2008 | reverse complement strand
CCATTTTTTTAAATCTCCTTTTTAATTAATTTTTTTAAACATTCCAACAAATAAAACAGCATCATTTTTTACTTTTTGCAATTTCAACAATCAAAAATAAGAAAAATAAAATTATACATAACAATAATATCATTTTTTAAGCCTCTAGAATCAGTTTGCGAATATCTTTATTTTTTGTTAATTCTCTAAAAAGTAAATAAGTGATTTTTTTCTCCGCTTCGCTTTCAGAATAGCGACTTTTTTCTTCTTCGCTTTCTTCTAGCCATTCACCTAGTAGTTTGACGGCTTTACACAAGTAATAGCTAGTATCAAGGCTACTTGGTAGTCCTAGACACCATTCTTCAAAAGCTGCGAAAAAACTACCTGAATAATAATGCTCTAAAAAAATAAATCTTTTTTCTTTTTCAGAACAAAGTTTTTCATTAATGCAATTTTTTAAAATCTCCGTGCTTGCAACTTCGAAGCTCTCCGCTGTTGGCAATCCTTCTTCTTCTGCGCAATCGTTCCAACTGTCAACGCAATATTTACGCACCTTTTCAATAACTTTTTTTGAATTTGTTTTCAACATCTTTTTTACCTCCACTTTTAAAAGATACTTTATTATACCACACTTTTTTCTAATTGTCAACACTTTTTAATAATTTTTTTTAAAATTTTTCTTTTTTTATTTTTTTGCTTTTTTCTTCTTTTTTTTCTCGCTCATTTTGTGGCATCGTGTCATCTTTCTGTTTTTGGTGTGACAACCTGTCATTTTTGGTGTGACAACCTGTCATATTGTTATCGCCTCGCCAAAACCAATAGCAAAAAATTAGGTCTCGAAGAAGTCAAAAATCCATTCTTAAGGGGGTATGTGTGCCACTTGTTAGGTAGGCGAATTTTTAAACTTTTTGAATATAAAGGGGGTATGTATGGCATCGATAACTCAGGCGATTTTAAAGTCTTATTTTCAACCTTATTTTTCAGTCATATTTGCAGTCATTTTGAAACCTAATAATTTATACACATTGTCGCTAAAAATCAATTGTAGGGGAAATTTCGGGGGTGTTTTTAAAGTTTTTTATTGTTTCTCAATATCTTATTAAAACATCTTCAACATCAACTTCTATCACAACCCATTTACAAGAACTTTAATTAATAATTGTGCCACTTTTAAAAAATAATCTTCTCACAGAGGGGTTTATTCAGGACTTGCAAAACATCAGGGTTTGCAGAGCATCAGGACTTGCAGAGCATCAGGGCTTCAAAACAAAGTAAAAGAGACTGCTTTTTACACAGCCTCTTTTTTAAAGGAATATTTATGAATTAATTAAAAAGAACATATACCAATCATTACGATTAGTCACTATCATTATACCACTTTAAAATCGTTTTTCAATAGTAAAATAAAAAAATGTGAAAATTTCCAATTGGCGAGGGTATGTATGGTCTGTTTGAGGTAGGCGAGATTTTAAACTTTGTCAAGTATTTTATCTTGACACTTGTTGCAAATTAAAACGAATAAAAAAGCCCAATTTTTACATCAGACTTTTTTAGAAATGGGGGTATTTAAAATGCCTGATTTTAAAGTCAAATCAGGAAACTCATTTTTTCTTTGCTTTTTTGTAGGGAGCAAAAAACAAAAACTACATTTTAAGTAGTGGAAATTTGAAAACCACTATTTTTGTGAAAGACAAAACAAAATGTTAAACTTCAGTAAATGTTGGAATTAAACTCATCTTGAGTTTTTCAACGCAAACATCTACCAAAATAATTTTAACACAATATTTTGCTTTTTCAACATATTTTTGACATTTTATTTTTAATCAGTCTTTCAATCAACTTTTTTTCTTGATTTTCTCGGTTCTAGTTTCAATGTTTTTGCCATTGAAATTACTGTCGGTTTACTTATGTTGTATTTTTCCTGTAGTTTCTCATAAGGCATTCCTGAGTAATAATCATAGACAAAATGTGATTTATCTTCATCACTCAATTTTTCCTTCGCACCTAATTTTTTGCCTTGCATTTTAGCAGCTTGCATACCCATTTTAACACGCTCTGCAATTAGTGATTTTTCAAACTCTGCAAATGCTCCAAAAAGTTGAAAAATGAACTTGTTCATCGGGTTTAGCCCATTGTCATCAACCACGATATTTTCTTTCAAGAAAGTCACACCAATTTTTTTAGCAGTCAATTTGTTGACTGTTTCGATTAGGTCTTGTAAACTTCTTGAAAATCTTGACATCTCAGTCACGATGATCATATCGCCTTTTTTCAAAATTGACATCATTTTGTCAAATTGAGGTCTATCCTTTGTTGAAACACCACCACTTATTCTATCTTGGAAAATGTTTTGTTCTTCAACACCTTTTTCTCTCAAAATCATTAGTTGTCTGTCAAAACTTTGGTTTCGCTCCTTTTTTTCTTCAAAACTAGTACTAACTCGCATATAACCATAAATCATAATTCAAAAATCTCCTTTTATTACCATATAGCAATATTGTACCACATTAGCAATTAATTGTCAACACTTTTTAAAAACTTTTTACAGAAAATCAAAAATATCATTTTTCTGAAGCCGAATCCAATTTTTCAAAAATCTCTTTATAACGGTATTTCAACTCTTGTGCTTTAGGAACCAATTTTAAGTCATCTTCTTCAACAATCATTTTTTTGCTCCTTTTTTATTTAAATATTATCATTTTCCAACATACTGTATAAATTACTAATTGTTGTAAAAATTAAACGTATATTAGTATCTATATGTTGCAATTTTCCCTTATAGTTTTCAGCGATTGTGTCTAATTTACTAAAAACTTTTTTCCCTTTTATTTTTCTATGTTTGAAATCCCAAACTAAAATACATAATTCATTAATTAAGGCATTTTCATATTCTTCTGCTTCCAAAGCATCAATTGCACCGTAAAATAAATCTAAAGCATTTTTTAATAATAGGTCAAAACTTATTTTTTCCATATTTTTAACTCCTCTTTTTGCTATTTGCATTTTTCTCATCGCTTTTATTTTGCTCGGGTTTATTAGTTTGATTATTTTTATTCGCCTTTTTATTTTCCACATTTTCTTCCAACCTATTTTCCAATATTTTTGAAAAGCCAAAATTATTATGCAACTTTTTTTGTGCGATTTCATCTGTGATAACAATAATATTCTTTTGGCTGTTGTCAACTTTTTCACTGCCAACTATTCCATAACCACCATCGCTTTTTTGATAGCGATTAAAACGGTCAATTGCGTTCGCATTTTTCAAGCCGTTTTCCGCACTTGAATTACGTTCGCTCAAAAGCAACGTGTCAATATCTGCAAAAATATTGCGTATATCTTCATCATTAATTGTGTTTTCGTGCGTTGCAATATCGATGAACTCGTTGTAAGTCGCTAGTGTTATTTGCAACATTTTTAAAATTAAATACTTGTCATAGATAAAAGGTAAGCCTGTTTTTTCAACAATGTGGTTTTGTAAGTCCAAAATATCGCAGTATTTCATCTGTGTATTTATTAAACCGCTTTCCCCATAGTAATATCTGTGTGCCACATCATTTGTCATTATTGGGTTGTCGATGGGGTTCCCCAATATTGTTTTAAGTTTTGTTGCGATTAACTGCACATAGGTTGCACTTGGGTTTCTGTTGTAAAGTTTTTCCAAAGAATTACGCTCAACAAACTCATTTATTTTTTTTAGTGATGGTGCGAGCCTTTTCTTGATTTCTTTCAATTCCATTTTTCGCTTTCACTCCTTTTTTTATTTGCTAGGCATCGTAAAAATCGCATTAGGGTTTAATTTTGCCTCTAAATTGTTGAAAACTAGCCCAAACTTTACTTTAGTTTTGTTTTCAATTTCTTCAACTATTTTTTTAAAATCAACTTCACGCTCGTTTGAGTGCAAAGTCAAAAACGGTTTCCAATTAATGAAGTTCTTTAAATCTTCATAAACTTCTTTTGCACGTTTGTCATTTCCATAATGTTGCACAACATAAACGTTGTTGTTTTCGTTGACATAAACAAATTCGATTTGGTCTTTGACAAGTGAAATTCTATCGATTTTTTCCAACTTGATTATTTTCGTGCCATCTTGTAATTCTATAAACATTTTTTGGTTCTCCTTTTTATTTTTCTTCTGTTTTTCTTGCAATTGGCAACAGCAATATTTCGTTGCCTTTTTCAATAAACAAAATTGGTTTTTTGTCTCCTGAATAGTAAAAAATTATTTTTCCACTTGCACTTGCAAGCAGTTTTTTCACGTTTAAATGGCTCAAAACGAACGAATATTCATCTGTTGTTTTCTCGCAAATTGTAGTTTCAAATGAACTTTCGCCTTCAATTTTCAACTTGCCATTTTCAAAACAATAAAAAATTATTTTGTCTGCGTTCGCTTTAATTTTATCAACTAATTTCGCCTTCGCTTTTAAATCTTCAATATCTATTTCTGTTGGGCAATAGCAATTGCAACTGTTAAAAATGCTGTTTAAATCAGGATATTTTCCAACCAAAACACCACTTATGAACTGCATATAATCTTCTTTTTCAACTTTGCATTTTGTGTTATTAAAAGCAATTCTGATTTTACTTTTTGGGTCAAACTCTGCTTTAATAGTTTCAATAAAATCTTTAGTAATTAGCACATATTTTTCTTCGCCCTCACGTTTTTCGCCAACGTATTTATCGCTCAATTTCCTAAAAGCCGTGTATCTATCAGTTGCAAAAACATCGCCAAAATTATTGATTTTTACACCTGATAAAAAGTTAAAATAATTATTTGTTTCTGCACTAACAAAGTTTTTAGCTTTAATCAAAGTTTCAACTTCCACTTCAACTTCATTTTCAAACTCAAAGTTTGTGTTTGGCAAACCTTCTTGTAATAATTTAGCTGATAATTTTCCTTGTTTACTAACAACTTTTATTTTGTTGCTTTTTATTTCAAGTTCATCAATTGGTAGTAAGTTTCTTATTAGTTCAAGTGTGCTTTGGTCGATGCAAAAATCTTCAGCGATTTCTAAATCAACATTTCTGCAAATTGTCATCGTGCTTTTATCTTGTGGATAACTATATAGCGTGCAACCACGTTCCTCTTTCTTAAAATAGTTTATTTCATTTATAATTTTTGGTAATTTTAAATCTAACATTTTTAATTCCTTTCATTTTTTATTTATTTTTTATTTTCAAACTTCTTCTGTTTCGCAAATATCATCGATAAAGTTTTCATCTTCATTTTTTTTAGAATTGTATATTTTTTTCGCCAATTCTTCTCTTTCTTTGCTAGTGGTATCGACAAATCTTAAATCGATTATTCCCAATGCTCTTACGTTAACAAAATCTAATAGTTCATCGAACTCATCAGTTGGTACATAATATTCTTTATTATCTATCACATATTCTATGGCTTCTAACTCATTCTTAAAAACCAAGCCATTTTCTATTTCTTTCATTAAAGCATTTTCAAAGGGTTCGCTTTCCCATATATCTCCATCTTCGTATGTTGATCTAAATAGATATGTTTTTTCTTTTCTGTCTTTAAATAATATGTAAATATCGCCTGCATAACTTAAATACATACTAGAGAACAAAACTTCGTAATCTAAAATCCTTAAGGCATCTTCAACAAAGTGTGGGTTTAGCCAACGTTTCAAAATGCCGTTTTCTTTTAAAACGTTTTTTAACCTGATAATTTCTTTTGCAATTTCTTTCATAAATATTTCTCCTTTTTTTATTTCCATTCTAATTTTTGACCACAATTAGGGCAATAGTTGGTAAGACTTGTTATTTTGATATCCCAACTGTTTTTGTTTATTTCTTTGTTTAGTTTAATTCCACATTCAGGGCATATATATTTAAAATCTTTTCTTTCTACAAAGATTGCTATTGGTTTTTTAGCTATATCTCTATTAATTAATTTTTTCATTTCAATTGTGTCATATCCTAATTCTTCTAAATCTTCATAATGCTTTAATTTTGTTAAAACAATATCTTCTCTATCAACTGCATCTTTCACAACATCATTATAAGTTGTGTCATCGTGAGGGGTTTTCAAATCTTTTGTTAATCTCATAATTATTTTCTCCTTTTTTAAAAAATTATCAAACGATTATTTCCTAGTTAAGTTTTAGTTTCGATTTCGTTTCAGTGCTATTTGCTAACATTTTTTTAGCACTTGTCTCGGTTCTTGCGTTGTAATTTTTAACAAAGTAATTTTTCCTATATTCGTAACCTGCTATCACTTTTAAACCAACTGCATTTTCTTCAAAATCAAAGTCTATTTCTTCAACAAAAATGTTCGTTTTGCTCTCACTTGCCATAGTTTTAAAAATCTCATAAGCGATTTTATCTTGTGTGATTTCTTGATAAAACTTGTTTTGGTAAAACTCGTTGTTGTATGGGTATTTGTCGTTTGTCATTTTTAGCCATTCCCAAACTTCAGCACCGTTTTTTGCTTGTGCATACTTTAGCAACTGATTTGGGTTTTTAGGTGCATTTTCTTCATTTTCACAATATTTTTTTATGATTGAAAAGAAATTATCTTTTTGAAAATCACAAAAAGCACTATACCATACGTTCAAAAAGCCTTTGTTTGAAGTATCTATGTTGCTGTTTATGTAGTAGTTTTTTAAGTAATTAATTCCTATTAAAAAATCTTCTTTTGTCATTCGTTCAGCCAATTGTCAATCACCTCTTGTTCGCTATTTTCGTTTTTATCTTTCCAACGCTCTTGGTTAATCCACGTTTGTGGGTGTGGAATAAATTGTCCGTTTTGCTTTTGCCAATCTTTTGACTCAACGCATTTTTTCAGTGCTGACATTATGTTGCCGAACTCTTTTTTAAGCCCTTTAATTCGCATAAATGATGTTTTAGCACCTTTTTTGTTTACTTTTTTAGGGTATAACTTCCAAAACTCGTTAAACATAGTTTCTTTCGGATCAACTACTTCAAGTTCTTCAGCTTTTTCATTTGCAAAAATCGTTTCAAATTCGTTTTTTAGGTCGTTTGTAGCGTTGAAGTCGGTCAAAATATTTTCGTTAGTGTCAATTTCAATGCAATTTTTTTGACCATATTTACTTTTACTTAAATTATTTTTCTTTTCTTTACTAATCTTACCTATACTATCCTTATCTGTGGCAACCACACGGCAACCACATGGCAACCAGTCGGCAACCAAACGGCAACCATCTTCATTTGGTAAAACATATGAGCCATTATCTTTTATTCCCAAAGCTGATAATTCTTCTTGAAAATTAGTAGGTGTATATCTATCCTTTCTCAAAGTATTATGCATTCGCCAATGTTTAATAACAATAACACCATTATCAAAACGTATAATGAAGTTTTTAGTCATTAAAGTTTTTAGATCATCCAAACTAGCGTGTGCCTTAAAAATAGCACTTTGCACTTGGTTATTAAAACCATCATCATCTGCACCTTGATTTAAGTGAAAATATAGTGCTTGTGCAGAACTAGATAATTCTATGAAACTATCACTATCTGTTATTTTTTTGCTAAACATTCTTTTTTCAGCCATTTTTTAACCTCCATTCGCCAAGCGTTTAATAGCTATTTCGTAATATTCTTCATCAATTTCACAACCAATAAAATCTCTATTTAATTTTTGGCAAGCCAAAGCTGTTGTTCCACTTCCCATAAACGGGTCAACTATTATGTAATCTTTTGGTAAAATACCGATAACATTTTCCATAACTTGCAATGGCATAACACAAGGGTGTTTGATATTAGTTTTATTTTTGCTAACATTTTTAACTTGGTTAATATTCCACCAATCATATAATCTTGCACCTTTTGAGCCATCTTTAATTTTTTGTTTCACTCTCTTGTCATTTAGATTTTTATATGGTTGTTTTACCAAATTAAAATTAGGTTTGATTTTGAAAAATGCAATATCACGGTGTTGCTTTGCCGTATTTGAATTATAAACCCAACTAACAACTTTTTCAGGAAATACTCCTGTTATAAAAGAAATCTTATAAAGTGGTTCGGGATAATGGATTATAACAAATGGGCAATTTCTAATCGTAAAAACTTCTTCTAAAAAATTATAATAATCTTCTTCGCTCAAATTATCTTTGTAGTTGTTGTAATGGTAATTGATGTTAAAAGGTGGGTCTGTCACTATACATATTTTTTTGTTATCAAGGTCCCCACTCTTTAGCAATTCCAAACAATCGCAATTATAAACTTTAATCATTTTTTGTTCCTTTCACTATTTTCCTCACTATTTTTCTTCTTCTTGCTGTTTCTTAAGCCATTCAACAACTTCTTCTAAAGCAAAGCGATTAGATGCGTTTACTTTTAAAACAGGCATACCCTTGTTAAGCAAACGATATAGTGTCGTTTCACTAATTTTTAATTTTTCGCATAATTCTTTTGCGTTCAAATAACTTGCCATTTTATACAACTCCTTTCTAGCACAACCACATTATATCAAACACCCTTTCAATTGTCAACAAAAAAATGTAAAAAGTCAAAAATATTTTTAAAAGTGTGTGAAAAAAGAGACTTCGCATTTTTTGAAGTCCCTTTAACTTTTGCACTATTAAATTGTTGAAATATTGCTATTTTGCGATTTTACCCCTTAAAATTGCCCTATAATCGATTTTTAATTTTGGTTTGATAAATTAGTAGGGTAAGTACAAAACACGATTACAGGCTAAATATCAGGCTTTTTCTCTTTTTGAGTTCTCACGTATAATTGATTTTTCTTTTACAAGTCCTAAAATCAGGGCAAAATCTTCAACTATGATTTTTTCATCGCCAACTTCGATGCAAAGTTGCAACACGTTATCTTCGTTTACAACCCAATAACTCTTGTGGTTGCTTACTTGCTTTGGAACACTAGAATAACAATCGCTTTGCTTTTCAAAACCAAACCTTTTTAAAGTCTGCAACTTAAAATCTTTGATTACAACTTTTTGACTTTCATTTGCCACACCAACATTTTGACTAATCCAACTTTCCAACTTTGTTTCTAAAAAACTGCATTTTTTCCCACGCAACAAATAGTAAATTGAACTTCTCTCACAACCTAATTCTTCTGCTAATTCGTTGATGTTGCTAGGAAATTTTCCATTAATTTTGTTGTTATTTAAAATATTCTTTACTTGCAAAAATATTTCGTTTCCTCTTTCTAGTTCCATTTTTTCACTCCTTAAAATTGAAAGTCGAAGTCATTCACATAACCACCAGAGTTAAACACATCTTCTGCATCTTTTTCAGCTTGTGTTTTCTCTCTATCAACAATCTTTATTGATAAATTTATGTTGCGGTAAACTACTCCGTTTCTTGTGTTAATCACGGGTTGCACTGCAACAATTTCTTCAATTTCAACAAAATCGCCATCTCGTAAATTTTCTCTAGGATTTTCAATAAAAACAGTATAGCGTTGTATTGCTACAAAAGTGTCTTTATCAAATTCTTTTTTTGTGTTGTTAAAAATGAAAAACTGCCATTTTTTACCATTTGTTACACCTTCTTTTAAAAATGAAACTCTTAATTTTGTTCCTTTTTTAATCATTACACCACGATAATCATCCATAATTTTGTTATTCTACCTTTCCATTTTCTAATAATTCAATAATTTTTTCAGGGCATTCTGCTTTCGTGCAAAACAAAAACTCGGTATGATATTTTTCTTGCATTGTCGTAAGTATTTTAGCAAGTTGCTTTCCAGAAGTCGGTGGTTGTTTACGATAACTTCCACCTTTTTTAATCGCTCTCGCCCTTTGAATAGCCCATAATTTTGTGCGTGGATTTTCCCACTTGTTTAAATCTTCAATACATCTAACTTTTTCATCTAAAATCAAAATATACAATTTCGCACCCATATCATATGCACCTTGCAATTCTCTTGTAAAACGTTCGTGTTGTTGAATAACATTACCTACAATTTCCATTATATCGTATTTTGTGTCAACTAACACTGATAAATTAGGTGGCATACAATAATCGCCATAAGTCATAGGTTTATCATCTTTAATTTGATAACCTTTTGTAGTGAAAATTTCTTTTAGCCAATCCCATTGTTTAGGTTTCTGTCGAGTATCAATCCAAATAATTTTACTCATTTTTGCACCACCACACTAAAAGTTTAATTCGCTAAAATCAAAGCCGCTAGGTCTTGATAAACCTAATTGTTTTAGCATTTTATCACTAACAAGCGACAAGCGTATTTTGTGCGTTTCTTCAAAATCTTTGTTAATTTGGTTTGCTAAACACAACATATCTCGCATATGTGCTTTATCAACATCATATTTTTTGCTAATTTTCTTAAGGTATCGCAAAGTTGTGACTTTTTTTCCTTTGAAAACTTCATCTTCAGTAATTGGGTCAAAAAATACCCATTCCATTGTAATTCTGTCGTATTTACGCAAAAAGCCATAAAACAAGCCTTGATAAACTTCTTCTCTTGGTGGATTTTCTTTTATCGCATCATATTTATCAAGTGATTTACTCTTGACTTCTATTAGTGTTTTTTCTTCTAATAATTCAATATCAATTAGTCCACCAAAGTTTCCATATTCTGTGAAATTATCATAATTGACTTCTTTTTTATCATACACAGTACATTTGTGTCCATCTCGCTCATAAACAGCTTTTACAAGTGCTTCAGCAAAATCGCCACGTTTTAACCATTTTGGATCAACTTCTTCTTTAACCAACTTGTGCATTGTTAGTAAAGCATCGCCTTCCTTTTGAAAAGGATTTAAGCCTACTAGACTAACAAAAGACCTACCTGTGACTTTTCGTGGTTTAAAATCACTATCAACAACTAAATAATCGCCTTCAATTCTAAACATTTTGTCTCCTTTCTTCTAACTTTCCACAATAGTTTTGATTTTGAACTCGTTTTCAAATTCTTCTTGTATTTTCTTTCTGTTTGTTAAAAACTTGCTTAAGTGCAATAAATGTATTGCTTTGCAATTTTCCAAATTCATATGGCGTAAATGCTCTTTGCAATTTTCTTTTGACATATGTGTTGAAATTTGCCTAACATTTTTTTTGCGATTTTCTTCAGACATATTGCCCAATATTTTTTCCATTTCTTCATCATCGTAGTTCAATTCAATGTATATTTCGTTAAACTTAATTTTACTCAAGTTCTGTTTCATAATTGAAAAATCTGTGCCAAAAAACAAATATTCGCCTTCACTTTTGAAAATATACGCATAGTTTGTTGCTAAACCGTGTTCAACTAAAATCGGCATAACAACTACATCTTTTATTTCAAAAGGTTTCATTGGCTCGATATATTTAACATTTTCATATTTGTCTGCAACTTCAATATTAGAATATACATCGATGTATTCTGCAATATACTCAATGTTTTTGCAATGGTCTTGATGGGCGTGTGTCACCAAGCAACAGTCCAAGTCTGTTATAAGTAAACTTTTCGCACCCATCAATTTTTTCCTTATTGCAATTTTCTCAAGCCCACACTCTATTAAGATTTTTGATTTTTTGCTCTCGAGCAAATACATATTTCCTTCACTCGAACTTGCAAATGTTGTGATTTTAAGCATTAAAAATCTAATTCCTCATAATCTTCAGTTGCAATTTCTTTTTTTACGTTGTTTTGCACTTCTTCAACTTTTTGATATTTAGTTTCTGCGTTCCAATCCATTTGCTCGCTTTCCTCTAAAACTGAAAGATTTTGCACAATATCTTCAGGGAAAACCATAAAGGCACGAATATTTTTGTCGTTCCACATTTCCCAAGTTACAGTTTTTAGTACCATTTTTCTACTATCTAAATTCCAAACGGTTTTTTCCCTACTAGGCGAAGCGTTATAAGCTCGCTTAATTCTGTTTTTGTCAATTTTAACAACATATTGCACGATGGTATTACCCTCTAAAACATATGCGATTTTGTAAGCTCCTATAATGTTATCAAGTTTGTTTCTGTCAATGCTGTTGTTTCTTGTGTGTGATGTAATTCTTGACAAACCTGTTACAAAATCTTCTTCTTCAGTGACATCATCGCCAACGCAAACAACATCTTCTTTAAATCTTAAAATAGGTTTTGCAAAATATCTTACCATTAATTTCTCTAATGCTTGATATTGTGGTTTTACAAAAATATCTTTTTTGCCCGTTTTATTGTTGTTACGCAAATCAACGTACAATTTATCTTCCATTGATAAGCCAAGTTTTGCATATCGCTTTATTTGTGAAACTAGTCCACAACCTTGCACATCTACTTCACCCCAATTAATTTGTTGTGTTACCAACGTTTTATTTGTGGAAGTAATAATATCAACTGCTAGTGCTTTTGTTTTACTATCTAAAGTATCGCCACTAGTTTCTGCATACTCCACAACCTTTTCAAGAAACTTTCCAACAAAATTTTTGTTTGAATTGCTTGAATTAGTCGCTACTTCTTGCTTTTTAAGAACTTCAATTTCACTTTTTGCATTTTCTTGTTTTTCGTTTTTTTCTAAAAAAGGTTTTTCAACTTTTTTTGTTTTGGTAGCAGTTATTTTTTCCCCAACTGGTGTGCCTGCATATATTTCTTCTTTAGTGAAAACTGGGTATTCGCTAGGGTTTGTTATTTCATCAACATTTTTTTCTACTTTTTCTACTTTCTCTACTTTATCTGTTTTTTTGCTAGAACCAAAAATATCATCATAATTAAAATTTAACATTTTCTTTTTCCTCCATATTTATTTTTTTCTTCATAATCATAATATTCAACTAATTTTTTTAAAATTCCCCAGCCATAAGCTCCCTTAACAATACTGAGAAATTCTTTAACAGTGTAATCCTTTTCTAAACTCAAACTTTTTTCTTTTATAAAAGCTTTTCGCCCTTGCAAACAACTTCCTGTCAAGTGATTGTGCCAATCAAAAAACAAACTTCCTTTATATTTATCTTGTTTGTTAAATTGCTTCTTAAACTCTTTAATTTTTTCATCGATATCCATATTTGCAAAAAATTTGTTTTGTAAACTTTGAACTGCTTCTTTTGCAGTAGAACCGTGAGCGAACAAATTGCCTTGTTTCGCAACAAATGTTTTTTGTAAAGTTAAATCATTGCTAACAATAAACCCTTTTGCAATATTATTTCTAATGTTAGTAATTATTGTAGGTGTTTGGTCGATTGCAAAAATATAATGTTCATTATACTTTTTTAATTTATAATTATCACTATCGCTAGAGCCATCACCAAAGCCATCACCAAAGCCAGAACCAAAACCAGAGCCAGAACCAGAACCAGAGCCTAATCCAGAACCAGAGCCTAATCCAGAACCAGAAATAGAGCCAAAACCAGAGCCAAAGCCATAGCCCCAGCCAAAGCCAGAACCAGAGCTAAAGCCATCACCTTCAGAGTCATTATCCCAATTATATCTAACTTTTATCCATTCATCAATTAACTGTTTTTCCATTCTTTCACACTTTCAATAACCTCTGCAGCTTTTTCAGTGCAAGGAATTATTTCAATACAATCTAAAATAGTTATTTCATCTACTGTGACTGTAAATTTGCAATTTTCAGGTTTTGTTGTTCCAATTTTAGCAATTTCGTTCAAACTACAAGCACCATCCCAATACCAAAGTCTACGACATTTGCCTATCGCAACTTCTTGCCCATTTTTTTCTAATAATGTGCCAAAAAATACACCACTTCTGTCGCCTCTAAAAATACATTTTTTGTTTAATAATTCCATTTTTTCAATTCCTTTCTTTTTTATTTTTTTCATTTTTTATAGCAACGTGATTTCTTCTTCTTCGCCAACTTTTGTCGTGAATATTTGCGATTTTGTTATATCAGATATTTTTTGCAACATTTCGTGATCAACATCTGCTAATTTATCGAATATTATTGGTAGGTTCTCAAGTTGCAATTTTTGTTTAATGTTTTCAATAAAAGTTATTCCAATCATTTTTCTGTGTCCATCGTTGATGCCTTTGTATTCCGTATTGTGCAATTTCAAATAGCAAACTTCTTTGATAGTTCCTGTGTTTTGATTTTCTTCCAATATTTCAATATCAAGTTGTGGGAACACTTCATTGACTTTGTCTTTGATTTTTGCTATTTTCGTTCTCTTAAACTCTTTCGCTAAATCTATGCAAATCTCAATGTTGTTAGCAATCAACTTGTTATTTTTAATTGTTTTTTTAAGGTCTTCGATTTTTTGTGGCAAGCCCACTTGTGATAAACTTCCTTCAATTTGTGCGTTAAGTTCACGCATTTTTTTATCTTTTTCATCGATTAATTCGTTAGTTTTTTCTGCAATTTGGTTAGCCAATTCTATTTTACGATTTTTTAGTATTTGCAACAAATCTGTGCCTTTGTCGTTTCGCAAATTATCTAATTTTTCTTTTTCTGCAAAATATTGTTCGCCTAATTCATCTTTGTTTTTTTTCAAATCATCGATTTCTTTCATAAGTTCTTCGCACTTATTTTTGTTTTCTTCGATAGATTGTTTTGCTAATTCATTTTCACTAACAATTTTGTTTTTTTCAATTTTCAAGTTTTCTTCAAACTTTTTAACTTCATCAGCATTTAGTTGATAACCACAATTTGGGCATTCAGTTTTTGGTAAAGTTCTATTTTGAAGTTCCTCAAGTTTTTTCTCGTTTTGTTCTATCATACTTGCAATTTGCTTGTTGTGGTCTAGCAACGATTTAATTTCAAGCCCTTTATTTTGAACTGTGTAATCAATGCTAATTCCTTTGTTACTTAAATTGCTAATTTTATTTTGAGCCTCAAAAATCGCCTCTGTTGTGCCTTTTTCTTCTGCCTTAATGTTTTCTTCAACTTCTTGCAAAAGTCGATTTAAACCCAAAATTTCGGTGTTTTCTGCCACTTTAGTGTTAATCAAATTGTTTCTTTCCTCTTGCAAACCAATTAATTTGCTATACTTTTCTTCATCGTATTCTTCTTCGTATTGCTTTAATGTTGCACTCTGACTAGCAATAATATTCTTGCCATTTTCTAAATCGCTTTTTAATTTGCTAACAGTTTTTGTGACATCGTATTTTTGCATTTGCAACTCTTTTTTAACCAACGCAAACTTTTCATCTTGCAATATTTCTTCATCACTTTCAAGCCCTAAAATATTCTCTAGGAAACTTCTTGCGATTTTGTAGTCGATTTTACCAAAATAATTGAAGTCAACTATCGCACGAATTATGTTGAACTCTTTAGGAATAATTACGTTTCTATCAAGTTTTAAAATGTTGTATTTGATAAAATCAAAATATTCTTTGCTACCATATTTTGCACCATTGATTTTGAACTCGTTGACTGTTCGTGCAAAAGTAAAATTGCCGTTTAAATCTTCTTTGTATGCATCATAATAATTTCTTTCCAACTTGTAACTCGTTGTTTCGCTTGCTAGTTCTAAAGCTACATTCACCACATCACGCAAATTATTTGTGTTTCTGTTGTCAGCGTTTTGTTTTTCATAAACTAAAGTTTCATCGCACAATACCCACATTATTGAGTCTATTACACTTGTTTTTCCAATACCATTTCTTCCACTAAACACGTTAATTTTCTTGCTAAAATCAAAATGCAGATTTTTAATTCCTCTAAAATTGTTAATTTCTAAACTTTTAATTACCATTTTTCGCTCCTTTTCTAAAATAATTTGTTTAGGTCTCGGCAACTTTTTGCTATCTAGACTAATCATTTCCATTGCCTTTTTCACTTTCAATTTTGTTTCTGATTTCGTACCAAGCACCAGAACAAATATCAATAACTTTGTACTTATTTTTTGTTTTGATTGTGCATACCCATCTCATTTGTCGTTGCACACTCCAATCTTTAATTCCGTTTTTATACGCAACAAAACTTGTCAATTTAGCAATAGTTTCACGTGAATATTTTTTCTTGATAATAGACAAAGTTATAATATCAAGTGTGTAGTCAAAACCTTTGCATTTTGGGTCAAGCCCTTTTTCAACCATCCAATCAAAAACCATTTGTTTAATTTTAGGATTGTCACGCAGTTCTTTAAACTCGGTTTCAAATCTTTCATTCATACATTTTTTTGCTCTCCTTTCTTCAAAAATATGCGTTCAGTACGACAACGCAACACTATAATACCACAAAAAAGACATAAAGTCAAGTATAAAAAGCAAAAAAAAAACAAAAAAAAGTAGTCAAGCCCAAAAACTCAACTACTCTTCACCCAATTTTATTATCTATCTACTAACCAAAAATCTGTGATTATTTCTTCGCTACAGTCAAAAATATCATAAATTACCCCAAACACACTGACTGATAAATGCCCATTCATACGCAAAATCACTATATCATCACAAAAATCAAGTGCCACATCCTCTGCGCTTTTACCGTTGCCAATAAAATGTGGTAAGTCAAAATCATAGTCTAGCAATTTTTCATAACATCTAACTGACAAATCATCGCACTGAAACAATTCCCCGTTCAAATGCAACATTTCCATAACTTCAAAATAATCAATTCCTAAAGCTGTTGAAATGGCACGAATAACACAATCAGGAATACGATAACCATTTGGATTAGCATTGTAGTATTTATAAGCCATTTTCCCAACCTCTTTTCTTGATATAAAAATTATCTTTATTCAGGTTCGCCATTTACTACATCATAGTAGTAAGCACATAATTTGTCTCCACCTTTTAGATTTGAGTCGCTATCTTCAAGAAAACCTTTTGCTAGTGCTATAAAGTAATGTGGGTCGTTACTAACTGTGCCATAGTCACTAATTACCATATAATAAGTTGTCAAAAACTCTTCTTCATCATAATCTTTAAAACTAGCATTCATTTGTCTAGCCTTATTAATCACTTCTTCTTTGCTTAAATTAAACTTATCATATTTTTTAAGTTCTTCGCACCATTTATGTAAGTCCTCTTCCCACATTTTTTCACCATCATAGCCATAATCGTACCCATAATCATAACCATAGTCTTCATACTCACGTGGTCTCATACCACCTATACCATACCCATACATTTCATATTCCATAGGTCTAGCACGTTCTCCATATCGTTCATAACCCATATCAACATTTTGAGCCTTTCGCATTGCACCGCCCCTATTACCATATCTGCTACTATATTCTGGCATATCGTAGTTATAATCCATATTTCTTTCCATTCCTCTGTCTCTCCCACGACTTCTCGAACTTACTACATAGCCACCTCTTGAACCATATGGATTTCTTCCATCTCTGCCACGCATTTCTCTTCGCATCTCTCTTTTTCTCAAATATTTACTTGCCATTTTTTGCACCCCCTCAAGCCACTTTATCAACGTTGACAACAACATTACTAATTGTCGCACCAACACCTGTGTTTAAAATGCCAATGTTTTTGATAACTGTTGTAGGGCAACCTAAAACGCAAGCACTATCAACTATAACATAATAATCTATTGTAGTCGTTTTTACTTCTGTTGCAGCTGTTGTAATTGTTTCACTTGCTAACGCACTTGGTAATGCTACACCATTTTCTGTTAATTGAAATACTACTACTCCTGCAGTTGGTGCTGTAAAAGTAACATTAGCAGTTATATGATATATACCACTATGTTGTAATGAAATTGATGTGCTATTAAAATCAAATGCTTTCACACCACTACTATTTTTCTTACAATATTTGCGATATACTTCGCCTAAATTAATTGTTCCACCTGTCAAAACTGATTGACTAGTTGAGTTTCTTGTACCTATTAATAACATTTTTTTATTTCCTTTCTTACTTTTCTTAACTTCTCTTAATTTTATTTGTTTAATTTTAAAAATAAAAGGCAACGGGGATTAGCCATTGCCTCAAAGAACTAGGATATTTTAATCTCCTTTTTTAAATGGATATTTAATCCAAAAAACAGTTATTAAATTGTATTTGAACTAAACATCAGTCATATTTGCAATTCGCACTACATTATTGATCCACTGCAAGTGCAAGGATTTGTGTAGCAACAATAAGGGTTTGGTGCTGAATAACTAGGAATTGGTGTCGGTCTTAATTGATTGATCAAATAAGTGTTTTGTTGTGCTTGTGAAGCTGCTAATCTTAAAGCATTAATTTCATTTTGTTGTGCTGATATTTGTGCATTCTTATCTTCAATTCTGTTAGCAACGATTTCATCGTGTAATGCTCTGTAATTTGCATTGTTATTATCAATTAAATCACGTGTTGCGTTTTGGATTGTGTTTTGGATTGCACAGCTATTTGTTGCTAAATTATAGTTTACACCATCAATAGCACGTTGTGTAGTGCAGCAACAACTTGCTAAATCGCTTGATAAGTTGTTAATTGCGTTTCTAGTTTCATAACCATTAGTCATAATTGCTTGGTTAACACCTGAAAAGCCTGTTAAAAGACTAGTGTTCATATTGTAAAAACCATCGCATAAACCATTTTGAATATAGCGAGTTTGTGATGTTAAATCGCCAAATCCAGCACTTAACTGTCTTTGGATAGTTGCAAAATCGCTAGCTAAAACATAGTTATCAGCTACTCCACCACCGTTAGAAGCATTTCCCCAACCGTTATTATTCCAACCACCTAAAGCGAAGATTAGGAAGATGATTATCCACCACGCACCGTTATCTCCCCACATTCCGTTAGAAAACCCATTGTTTCCACCACCAACATTAATAGGTGTATCACTTTCAATGTACATAATTTTTAAAATTTCCTTTCTTAATATTTTTTATATAAAAACTGCTATTAGTCGACATTTAGCAATTTGTTATATCACTTTGTTTTCATCACATTTTTTCGCCACGTTATTTTCATCACGTTGTTTTCATCACATTGTTTTCATCACGTTGTTTTAGCGTTTCCCACCATTGTTATTATTATTAATCATATTTGCAAACGGGCTTAAATCGATATTATTTTGTTTTGCATATTGTTTCATAAATTGTTGTGGTGACATTCCACTTTGCTGTATTTGATTTAAAAGTACCCTTGCTTGTGGGTTCTGACTTACTATATTTTGTATGATTTGATTAGGATTTGCACCTCTTCTCATAAATTGAGAAAAAAATGCTAATGGGTTAAACATATTTCATTACCCCTCTTTCTTTACTTGCACTTGTGGTGTTTTGCTTACCACTAAATCGATTTGTCTCGTTAATCGGTCAAGTGCGTTATTCATTTTGATTTCGTATTTTGAGAACTCTTCTAAAGTCAAATAATTTGCTAATTCCTTTTTTTCTGCCAAATTATCGGTCAAAATTGGGCTAGGTTCGATTTTCTTCCCTAACTCGTTAATTTGTACATCTTTCATTTCAAACGCATTTAGGGTGTATTTTCCCTGACTATCTGCACGTTTTTCAAATAGCAAGTTGCTATCACTATCTTTTAAATAAATTGTTTGGTTAGGTTGCACGATGAACGCTTTTGCTCCTTCAACACCATTCACAAATGTTAGTGGTAAGTAATTTGTTTGTGGTGCAACTGCTTGAAATTGATTATTTGCAAAATTGTTTTGTGGTGCATTATAATTAGGTTGCTGATTAAAATTAGGTTGATTATAATTGCCATTATTGTTATTATATCCATAATTTGCACCATAATTATTTGCATAGCCACTATAATATGGGTTGTATGCCATATGTTTTGTCCTCACTTTCTTTTTTATTTTACACACACATAATATATTGTTTTCTCAATTTTCATAAGTGCGTTTTTAGTGCATTTTCCCATAAAACAAAAAAAGATTAAGTTTTCACCTAATCTCTTTGACTTTCTTTTATAAACTTTTTAATTCTTCTAGTTATCGTTGTATGGTCTACCTCTAAAATGTAAGATGTTTCATCGAGCGTATTATTCAAAAACAAATAAATTGTCTCTGATAATCTCGGCATCCCTTTTGCAACACAAAACTTTTCGATACTTTCTTCATCAAGATTTTGCTCGCCTAAAATCTCAATAATCTGCTGTCTGTTTGTATTTTTCTTCTTTTTCTTTGGTTTCTTAATATCTAAATAATCACGAGCATAAAATGAAAACGTGTTGATAAAATATGTGAAAATTATCACTAATAAAATGCTTAAACTCTTTTGTGGAATAATTCTACTTGCTAACCAATAAACAATTATCGTTAAAATCGTACATCCCCACATTGAACTTGCGTGAAACTGCTTTTCAAACCTAGTTCTGAAATAGAAAAAACAAAAATACAAAATTATCATTTCCCAAAGTGCATTATTAAAATAGCCAAAACCTAGTAAGACCAATAGTTGAAAAAGACTATGAAACATAGTCTTTAATTTAATTCTTATTTTGAACAACTTTTTTCGCATTTTTCTAGCATTTCCTTATATTGCTCTGCTACCACTTGAACATCTAAATCGTGCAATTTTGCTATTTCTTCAATTAGCACTTGGTCTTTTTCACCAAAAGCTTGCAATAATAAAAATCCCATTACTTTTCCTCCTTGTTTTTTTCTTTCCTAAAGTTATATAAGTAGAATAATAAAATCATAATGTAATAATCAATTTGATACAATACTTGTTTCAAAAAGCAATTTGATGTGTTAAAATCAAACGATAAGTTTCTTAACACAATAGTTATCAATTCAAAGCCCAATACTAGAGAAAAACAAACAATATTTCTCAAAAAGTTTTTGTTGAAAATAGTTGTAATTCCTAGCATTATAATTATATCTAATATCAAAGATATAAACGAGTTATACCAACTAATTAAACTTTTAGCAATTAAAAGTGGTAAAAACACAATAAGTTGCTTCACATTCAAACGTTTAGTATTTAACATTATGCACAATATAAAATAACTACTAATTAAACATATTATGTTTGCCAAAACCATTTTTAACCACATATTTTCATCGATAAAATCGCATATTCTTACAAGTATTGAGTTCTCACTTCCCAATTCAAAGATGTTTAAACCAAATATTTTTACTACAAAACAACCTATTAAAACTAACCAACTCACATATATTAATGAGCCATATTTGTTTTTTGTAAAGTCATCCAACTTACTTTTGATTTTCTTCAATTTATTTCCCTCAAAGTCTTTTAGATTTTCCCTTACCTAACACAACGTTTTTTGCCCTCTTTTTTCGTTATCTAATTTATAAACTTAAAGCGTGTTGATATTGATTAATTTGTTCTTGCAAGTTTTCAATATCTTTGTCGATGCTCTTCAACTCATTTTCAAAGTTGTTAGCCTCTTGTTGCAATTGTGCTAATTGTTGATTTAATTTAGTTATATCGCCAATTCCTAAACTTATCAATTCTTGCACTGGTTTAATTTCCAACTTCTTTGCCTCAAAAGAAACCAAAACTTTGTTGTACTTAATTTTTGATTGTTTTAATGTGTTCTCTAAAGTCCTTAAAGCATTTTGTACTACTCTTCTTGCTTCAGGACTTAATTTTGAACCAACTTTGTTGCCCAATTGCTCAAGATAGTTTTTAGCAGTTTGCAAACTACCTACACCAACCCACTTGCATTGATTTCTAATTCCAAAAACTATGAATAAAACTGAAATTACACCAACACCGATTTTAACTCCTAGTTCCCAACCTCTTGTGTCAGGGAAATATTTTAATATAAAATCAAAGTTGTCATATATGTAAGCGTATATTGTAAAACCTGCATACACTATTGATCCACATAAACCTATTAATTGTTCTTTGTACTTTACAATCCATTTAAAAAAGTTCTTTATTTTCTTCATTTTATTTTTTTTACCTTTCGTGCTTCTTAAAACCAATTGTCCTAATGTTTCTCCTTCTTGCATCGGATTTTGAGAGATTTTAATCGCCTTCATTGATATTTGAGAGTCAACTATTTTGTGTAAAACATCTTCGTTTCCCTCTTTATCTTTCTTGTTTTTTTCATAATCGTTAAACACAACTTTCAAAAAGCCAATAAAAACTAAAATTAAAATTATCAATGAGTACGCTATTTGTATTTTCTCGATTTGCCACTTGAAAATAACTGTTATTATTACCCCTAGCAAAGTCCCACCAAGAATATCCCAATATTGCTTTAAGGACTCTATTATTCTTTGCATTATTCTCTGCATAGCAATACGTTTCCTTTTCTTTTTTATTAACATTTTGTTTTGTTTCTTCGCACTTTTTTAATTATAGTAATTGTATGTTAGACTTGGGTACATAATATCATCATCACCCTCAGTCGGTATGAATGAAAATCTTTCTGTTCCTATATAACTTCCACTTGTATCATAGAAATTGATGTCAAATTCAATTCCTGTACCAATTGGGCAAATCCAATATTGATCACTTTCAACTGAACTGCTACCAACTTCGCCACTATAAGATGTTGTTGCACAAACTAATTGTTGACTTGATTTATACCAAACAAAATTGATGGTTGCTGAACCTAACAATGTTTGTACCACTTTCCACAAACCTTCAATAGTTTCATCGCTTTGAATATTGAAACTTGACTTATCCCAACCGTTAAACTCATAACCACTTTTGCTACCTGCATAAATCGTTTTGTCCCCTGCACTAACGCTTTCAAGTGCATCACTAATTGAAACATAAGTACCTTTTTCCAATTCCCACGTTTCACTAGTTTCATAATCGTTATTAGTGTTGATTGTTAAGAAAACATTGTTTTGTATCACATATATGTTCCCACCATAGTTTAACGCTCTTAAAGGTTTTCCATCTACATTTTTTATTTTTTTACCATTTGCTCGTATCTCTTTAACTTCAATTGTTGCCATTTTGTTTTCACACTCACTTTAATAAACTCTATACAAACTCGCTATGAAATTGTCAAATCAACTGTTCCATCTGAATTAGCAGTCACAACAACTTTTGATTTACTTGCTATTTCACTTTTTAAAGAAGTGATTTCCGCATTTAATCTGTTTATTTCTGCAACGATTGAGTTCATTATTTCTGCCGTTAATTTTGTTCCTGCTTGCGTGATGTTGCCAGCCCTTGCTAAATCAAATATATATGTTGTGTTTGTGCTTGTGTCAACTGCTCTATATCGATTTAGATTAGTACCAACTTCATTGACAAACGTTATGTTTAATGCCATTTTGCCACCTCTTTTTTAATTACATTTTTTTCTCTAAAAAACCTAAATTTAAACACGACCTTATTCCAAGTATTTATATCCAAATCTAGTAGCCTGACCTTCAAACCAAATAGAATCGTATTCTTTAGGTGGTCTCAAACCTTTACGGTAATACTTCAATTCTCTATACCAATATCTAATAGCACTAGCTAATTGTATTAATATTTCGGAAGGTCCAAAGAACATATTTTGTATAAAATGCCCGTGTTCGTGTTTTAATAAATGTTCACTAGGATTTTTATTTACAACAGCTACAAAACCACAATTGAAACCACCCCAATAATTACCTATTTCAAAGTAAACCATTTGATGAAATCTTTTTGGTTTTCGCCCACAAACAATCAAAACTAGAAAAATCAATAACCCTATTAAGTTATCAAGCAAACCCCAAGTTAATTGTATAATCCAAAATAATATTTTTTTCATAATTTTAACCTTTACTTATGTTTAACCATTGTAATAACCTAGTTCAGCAGTATCGGAAGCAATAGCAATTGTTGCAACGCCAACACCTTTAAAAATTATATTCATTGTTCCAGATATTGCATGTGGTGATGGTGTGTAATAGCCATTATAATAATCTCTATCACTTAAAGTAAATACAATAGGACTATTTTTATATATAACAATAGTCTTTGTTGTTTCATCTAAACTATAGTAACTATAGCTAACATATTGATTAGTATTTGCGTCTAAATAAGATATAAAACAATAGTCACTAGTTCCTTTTGTTATTACAACTGTGCTTTTCTCTGGTGTTGGAACATTAACATTTACACTTGCATAACTTGTAACATCTGTTATGCCATTAGCAGTAATTTGTTTTGTCCCTTCAGGTTTGATATATCCTGCAGGAATAGGAACGTTAACATTTGCATTTGCATAATTTTTAACACTGTGTATTCCGTTATTAGTTATTGTTATTGTCCCACTAGGTGTTTCTAACACCCCTGTTATTTTTGCACCACTTTTGTCGTGTGCTGTTGTACCTTTCGTTAAAGAGTTAGCATCAACGGTGTCTCCTGTTAAATCTATTAATGTTTTTTTATTATAGATGATTTTGTTGTATGCCATATTTTGTTTTTGCTCCTTTTTTAATCAATTGTATTAAGCAATTGTGACTGTTAATCCGCCTGCAGAATTTTCACTTTCTACATAAGGAATTGCTTTAACTACAACTTGTGAAATGTAGTTGAAACCATCACCTGGTAACACTGTTTGTTGAGCTACTGTCGGTGTAACTTCTTTTGCCTCTGCTTTAACATCTTCAGTACCTGTCATTGTTCCTTCAACACCTAAGATTGTGATGCCTTGTCTGATGTTTGTTGGAATTATTTTTGCTTGTTCATCACTGTCAATTGTTACACCACCACTACCATCGTGATAACCTTGTGGAATTGTGTATTTTCCTGAAACAGTTGCAATTACACCATTAGCTTTACCATTATTTGGCATTGTACCTGTTATTTTGCTACCACGAGCATATGCTGTTTTTCCTAGCAAAATCTCTGCAACTGCAGCTGTCGCATCTTGTGTGTCACTATCATAAGTACAAGTACCCGTAATTGTCGCACCTGACTTATCGTGAGCTGTAAAATCTTTCAACAACTTATCAGCGGAAATTGTATCGGCTGTTAAGTCAATAAGTGTTCTTCCACCGTAAACTATTTTATTGTAATTTGAGTTTGGCATTTTTTTTACTCCTTCTTTTTTTGTTTTTTTTAAACTATTTTAACCTATATAAACTGTTTTACCATTTTGCAAATTGCCGACCTCATAAAATGGTATTTCTTTAACTGTTACATCATTTTTCATATTCTTTTCTTTTGTTGGTAAGACTTGAGCCACAGTTCTAGGTGTGACTTCGTACTCGCCTTCATATTCTTGGTATTGCCCACCTATAATAACTTTATCTTTAAAATCAAGTTTTATATCTCCATTTTCTTTGCCAAAAGATATTTTAATATCGTTCTCTTTACGTAAAATTATTTTTATTTTATCCACTGTAAGTTACCTTATTAATTTTTGGCAAAATGGAAATTTGTGAGCAATAAGTCGCCGTTTGTATTTTATCATCGATAAACTTTATTGTTAAATCATACGAGGCATCAATCTTTGGAAACTTGCTACTTTCTTCAGCACTTATGCTTAAGGTAAAATAACTATCTTTAGTTAGCACTAATTTTTTACATATTCCTAGTTTTTCGCACGTGAAATATATTCCTTCGATTTTGTCAGTTTCAACACCTTCAACATAAACTTGTCTGTCAAAACTGTCACCTTGTATAATTTGTAATCTTATATTTCCTGTTGTTTCCATTAATCAACACCACCTAATTTCATTTCATTACCAAGTATTTTTAGTCCCGTTATATCAAACATAAATTGCCAATTAGTGATAACACTCAAAACACTTTCTAATCGTGTTTCTAACTCATTTGCTTTTTCACTGCTCCAATTTTGGTTGATTTGTGTGCTAATATTTAATCTTGAAACACTTAAGTCGATTGCTTCCAACAATAAATTGATGTTTTTCTTCACACGATTTAAGTCGTTCATATCGACAATATCGTTTTCGTTCCAATCTGTTTTATTAATAAAATCAACACTAATTCCTAAAATCTCTAATTGTTCTTGACAATATTTATTATAACCCTCTATTCTGTTAAATTCAACACTAAAGTTATATATATCTGTTTTTTTCCAAGTTTTCATTTTTTACTCACCTTCGAAGTTTTGTTTGATAGATTTTGTAAATTCAATTCTTGTCGGTGTGAACGTGTTGTTTGTGTTATAAGCCGTTTGATAAGTGCAAGTGTCTCCTAATTCCACATATGGTATTTGCAACGTATCAAAATTGTATTTTATATCTTTTCTGCTTAATTTCCAATCACCAACAGTTTTTGCGTTTTCACTTGTTATCAAACAATTGTCAACTTTGCTTATTGCATAATCATCAACTACAATATCAGTTGTCTTTGTAATTCTCTTAACAATGTTTGTAGGGCTATACAAAATCGCCTTCAAAATTACTTTTGTTTGTGCTAACACATTAACTACACAACTTGTCGCATAAGCTTTTATTATCGTATAATTTTCGTTAGTTTCTGCTTTCTTTATAGTCGTTTCATCAACAGGAAAATTGGTATATAAAATTGTGTGTTCGCCCACACTTAATTCTGCATTATATATCTCAACATCTTTTTCAGTTTTATTGCCAAAGTTGTATTCCACAACATCGACAACATTGTTGAAAAGGTTTCTACTTGGATTTTCGCTAAAAATCATATTCCGTTTGAAATATTTAGCAACAACATTTTGTGTTTTATATATTCTCGTTACACCATATCTTGTTTTGCTAACTACACAACAACCTGCCTCACAAATTAATCTTAATGCCTCTCTAAACTCAACGTTCGGCACATAACCCGTTAATTTGATGTTGTTCAACGTGCTATCAATAACATATTTAGAGTAGTTAAAATAATTGAATAAATCGCCCAAAATTTCGCCTATGCTTGCGTTTTGATAAAAATTGCTACCATAATACGTTTTGTTCATAAAGTACGTGTCATCGTAAGCCTCAATCTCTAAATAATTCTTTTTGCTATCAAACTTTTTAAGTAAAAAAGTTCCTAGTGGTAGTTCTTGAAAACTGTCACCAACTTGCAAATAGTGGTATAGAGATATTTCTTGTCGCTCTTGCAACTTCTTCAATTTGTTATTGGGATTTAAAACATCGTAATCGCCGCTTTTATCTTCGATTGTTAAATTAAGTGAGTTTGAACTCAAACTGCTACTATCGATATTTAATTCTTCAATTATGTTATAATCTGCTATTTGCTCTTCAGTAAATTGTTCGTAAGTTCCAAAATCTATTTCATTAAACTTGATATATCTTTTTGGTGTTCCCGTTTTGATAAACTCAATTTCTATTTTATTAAAATAAGTTATCGCATTTGCAACTGCACCTTCCGTTGTGACATTTAAATCGCTATTATTAGTGACATTTCTTTGTGCTACAAGATTTGTGTCCAAATAATACTTAACACTAAACTGTTCGCAAACTTCTTGAAAATACAACGTTAATTCAGTAAACTCAATATTTTCACTAAAACTATAAACTATTTTGGGATTAGTTGCAAACAAACCATTAGCATTTGAAAGACTCGAACTCCAATATGCTAATATTTCTTTTTCGTTCGTGCTATTCTTATTTGAGATAAAATAATAATTTCCATCTAGTTTAACACGACCTAATTCACAACTTATATAATTATATCTTGTGTCTTTAATCTCATTAAATGTTTTACTAACATTTGCAAAAGGTTTCGCATTGCTTGTTACATTGTTTATTTTGCTTTTCGCCTCTTTGTTATAAACACCATATTTTGCCACAACATAACTTTTTCTACTAGTTGACTCACAAGCTACTTTGTAATTATCACTTACTACTATCATTTTTACCACCTATTCTAATTCAGGTTCTGCATTATCATCAAACTCATCTAAATTAGTTTGCACAAATGTTGTCGCTAAACCTTGCCAAATCTTTTTATTAGAAATAAACAAATACAATTCAGTTGAAATATCTGTTCTATAAAATTGCTTTGTCTCTTTTTCACCACTCGGCATCTCAACGATAGCATTAAACTTTGGTGGTAAATGCGTTAGGATTTTGTACCAATTATTATACTCA
>ULWL01076262.1_pt1 | contig 27851 bp, 22 predicted proteins | sample 1960171 | NCBI WGS metagenome assembly ULWL01 (sample SAMEA4835807, study PRJEB28245) | human gut metagenome | biome: gut microbiome; material: fecal sample | place: Denmark | collected 2008 | reverse complement strand
CCCAGCCGGAAAGACGGTGAGAAGCCGCCTCGATCGCTTCTTCATCCTGATCGACGCCGATCAGAAGTGCATCCGGAGCGAGCTTCTCCGCCATAGCGAAAGAATGTCCGCCGCCCCCTAAGGTGCAGTCGACATAAATGCCATGTGGATCCGTCAAGATCCGATCGATCATTTCGTGCAGAAGCACGGTGGTGTGTTGAAATTCCATAAATTAGTCCTCGAAAAAAGGTGAAAGGTTCAGGGTTCAGGGTTGTGGTGGCGGCTTCGCCGAAATCCTTCGACTCAGGCCTCAACTTTCTGAATACGACTTTTCCAACAAACGACATTTCACTCCGCTCAGGATGACGAAATGGGCGATGCCCTAAAGTAGCATTCAAGTCACCAGTCACTCCCAAACCTCACAGATCAAAATTCAGCGGAAGGTCGAGAGCATCCGCGATCTCTGCGATATCCTCGCCCTCTTCGTCCTGACGCAGGAGCTCCGGATCCCAGATCTCGATGATGGGTCCCGTCCCCACGATGCAGGCTTCCTTCTTCAGCTTTGCAAATTCACGAAGGTGGGCAGGGATCAGGATACGCCCCTGGCGGTCGCACTCCATCTCCGTCCCGCGGCCGATCAGATGACGCATGATCTTGCGGACATTACGGTTCGTGAAGGGCAGCTTCTGTAGCCGGGCGATCAAGGCATCCCAGCGCTCTTTCGGATAAATATTGAGGCAGGTATCCAGACTTGGAGCCAGCACAAAACGACTTCCCAGCTCTTCTCTGAATTTCGCTGGAAGGATCATGCGCCCCTTGGCGTCTATGGTATGAGAATATTCATTCATAAACATATCCTTCCACCTCCTCCACATTTACCCACATTCTACCACAATCCCCCACCCTGTGACAACGAAAATTTTTCAAACCCATCATTTTCCCGTCTGCTGCCCTTGTATTGATTTTATCGATGTTTTCAGCACCTTCTTTTCGAAATCAAACCACTCCCCGCTATGATTTCTTCCGTTTTTCGAAAAACAGGCAAAATAAAAAATCCCCACTCGGGGGATTTTATTTTCCAGACCAGTAATTCATCATCCATAAAAGTACTCGCAGGTTCTATAGGTTCAACAGATTCTGAGGGTTCCATGGGGAAGGACGGTATAAAAAGCAATGAGGCGCCGCGTTCTTTTAAAAACAGAGATCAAATTGTTGTACAAAGGGGCGAAAACAGCGTGCTATTAAAGAAGGATGATGGCGAAACAATGGATAAAAAAACAGGTAAAATAGGACTCTGCGATTGAATCAGCGTTTCCCTTTTTCTCTCCTCACTTCAACGTAAGAAATCCATTGATAAACGCGTCTGGGAAAATGAACAGCTTTTCACCGGCTGCAAACCTCACGCGAATATGCTTCTTTGCTTTATCCAGACTGCTAACCTGACCTTCCCCAAAAGTTTTGTGATATACCATCGTATGTAGTGAAACATCAGAAAGATCCATCTCCACATCTTCAGAATGATATCTTTTATTTGTATCCCCAGACTTAGGTATTTCCTCAAAAGGTCCGACTTCCGATGACTTCAACAGTTGAAAAGAATGCATAACTGCAGCAGGTATTTCCGTAGACACGGCATGTGAAACCGGTGATTTTCTCTGTTTCACCATGGTTTCCTGCTGATTATAGAACAGCTGCATGTATTCCTCTTTCGTCAGCGTCGTATCCCAGCCACCGATCTCTTTGTCTGCGTGCTTGTCAATGCCGGTATAAGAAAGGCTGCTGTCTTCATATCGCTTGAATTTGAAAATCGCATCATTCATCAGGCTGGCATTGAATACGCCCAATGTACAAAGCATCTCAAACTCTGGCACATTCATCCCTGTGACCTTCTTGAACAGTCCCGGCTCCAGCTGGGTAATGACATCTTTGAGCGTGCGTTCCCGATAATCAGTCAGATACATGAATACAGGAATACGTGTAGCAAATTTAATCAGTTTCTCCTGGATTTCCTTCCGCTTTTTCTTGTACTCTTTTTCTTCTTCCGTCAGCTTCTTCTTTTCCTTTGGCGTTTGCTTTTTCGGATCCTTTTTAGCTTTCTTCACCTGATTGGATTTATTGATAATTGTCTCGATATCCTGATTCAGGGAGCGGAACCCCTCAATATTCATCAATGCCTCCAGCGCCTCCTTGTTGGCAAGCAGGCGTGAAAGCGTATCATTATCCACATTGACCAGCAAAGCCGATTCCCAATGCCGGGCGAGCAGCGTAGCAGACGTCCCTGCCATTGCAATATCCAAGATATCCTGCGCAGAAATCTGCTTCATCGTCGACCCATCATAGGCAAGCACAGGAAGGAAATTGATAAATTCCGCGACATTCTTTTCTGGATTACTCTCATTGGCATTCAGCTGGCAGGAATAATCGGAAATCTCACGCAGCGCCCGATCCAAGGCAAAGTCGAAAACGTAGCACTCCTGTTTCATGATATGCGACTTTCCGTTTTCATCGGTGATTGTCCAAGGAGACTGAACGCGAAAAGCAGTCTGGAAATACGTCTCCGGACTCTTCAGATTACGCAGCATAAAGACCCCGGTCCACGGCTTGACCGTCACCCCTGTCGTCAATTTCCCACAAGAGAGCGTGATTGTTTTTGTTTCCAAAGGATTTCCCATTGCGCGCTTGACCGGTTCTAAAGCAGCGACACCTACCCCTGCTTTCTGCCCCGCGCTCACAATGACATGATAGTCATGGAAAAAATGATCCTGCTTCAAAAGACGGTACATCGCCCAGCACGAAGCTACATTCGGAAGAAACCAGAGCGTATGATTCAATACTTTCAGCAAACGCATATCAGAAAACGGCATCGGCGGGCGTTTATCCTTCCCAAGTTTCAAATCATCCACATTAGAAGGCAGGTAACTACCGCGAATCAGCTGCAGCCATTTATTGACCTCATTTTCATACGTGAAATGAGCATCTTCGACCTTGGCCCCCTTGGGCATTTTTGTGACAGAGAAAAACACATTGAGATCGAACTCATTGAATTCGCCGTCCATCGCAATCTGTCTGATACTGTCTGGGATCTGATAAGTCATCATCACCATACGCGGAAGGGAAAGGTACGGATTTCCCGACCCGATCCAATTCTCTTTGGCACGCTGCTCATCTGAGTACGTCCAGCTGAAAATCTGATCTTCGATGAACTCACCAGAATTGATAGCGCGAAACGGTGTCCCAGACAAGAAGAGATAGTGGCTGGTCGTGATGGGGAGAAACGTCTCATTATAGGCATTATCTGCCTCGTCCGATTTATACTTTTCCTGATCGAAATCTGCATCCGCTTCCTCATCCGGCTTCTCGAAAAGTTTTTTCGCATTCTCACGCCATGCGCCGAAATGATATTCATCAAAAATGACCAGATCCCAATTTACCGCGTGGATGAATTCATTCTTCGCTTTGATGCCGCCATTTTCATTTGTTCCCAAAAGATCCTGAAAAGAGCCAAATACGACGATCGGCTTTTTCTTATCTGCCTGCTCAAAAGCCTGATCCATATTGATGCCATTTCCATGTGCATCTTTATTAGAAACATACTGCCAGCCCTCGAAGTCCACATGCGTCGCAAGATCTTCCGCCCAAGCCGACTCCACGGCCGGCTTGAACGTCAAAACCAGAATCCGTTTCAGCCCCATCTTTTTAGCCAGCTCATACGCAGCAAACGTCTTTCCGAAGCGCATCTTAGCATTCCAAAGAAACTTCGGCACTCGATCCGGATCTTCTTTCTCTGCCCGCCGGAAATAATCGATGGTCTTCTGCACCGCTCTTGTCTGTTCCGGGCGCATCTTAAAATCCTGTGAACGATTTTCAATATTCGCTGTTCTGTCACGAACGGCGATAATGGCTGCCTTGACCGTTGCTATATCGCATTTGTAAAATTCGTTCTTATCATTAACTCCATTATATTGAAGAATGCCTTTTTTCTTCAATATCGCATGAATGTCGTGATCAGTGAAATAAGTACCATCTGAACGCATGGCAGATTCCACCAGTACAATCCTGTACCCCACTGTCGATGTATGCATGATCTCCGCGACGCGCTCTTCTGCCGTGCGATCCGTATAGCCGATTTTCAGATAGCCTTTGTGATCCTCGACTCCAATGAGCTCAAAAGCGTAGATAGTGGGGGTAAGTTTAGGGCGAGAAGGAAAAAAGTCAATCATTTCTTCTCACCTCCGTTATCAAAAGAACGGATGGTTTTTTCTACTAATTGAATTTCCGCTTCAGACAAGCCAAAAGTCTTATACAGTTTTTCATCGTTCCAAGGCTGCGTAAAATCAACATACGGCACAAACCTGAAACATTCTCGCGTTACATTTAAAGATGAAATCGCCTGGCGCAGAAGGAATCTAGGCAACTTCGATTTGAGAAATCCATCAAAATTGAGCGCCTCTTGTTCTGTTTTAAAAACGCCAATATCCAAATACGTTTCTGTGTTAATCTGTCCGGGTCCAATAATCCGCGTATCTGTAATAACCTTGTACCCATTTTTAGGGTCTACATCAAGCTCTCCGTTACTGGGAACAAGTCGCCCGATTAAAACTTTGTAAAAGTCAATAATATCAGCATTTTTAAGAACCTCAGAGCGTTTCACATACTGAAAGCCCTTGCTTGTCAGTATGTCGACATCTCCATCTTGTTTTTCCGTTCTCCCTTTATAATTTGTCGCAAAGCCAAAAGGATTTCTCGGATATGCAAAATTACTGTATACTTCACATCCCGATTGTAAAACCTTGCGCACGATTGAGACAGCAAGATTAGAACGAATTAAAATCGGAAATTCGTTCAGTCTTCTTTCCATAATTACAGAATTGTCACTACCAGCATTTGTTATATTACAATTTCCATCGTGCGTTTTATCCCATAGAAAGTAGCATACACCCCCGCAATATTGACACCATTAAAGCAATCTTTACTAGATTCATAATCTACGATCTTGCTAATGTGCTTATTATTGAGCATCATTTCTCTAAAATCATCAAGGCCTTTCCCGCCAGCATACCATCTTGCAGGAATAATCATTGTCAAATACCGTGGATTCAGTTTTATCGCAGTTTCTACAAAATGCTGAAAAATAGGTGTAGCACTTACACCATTTCCCCCATCATTCAACTGATAAGGTGGATTCGAAATAATCACATCAAATTTCATATTAAAAATCGCTCCCGGTTTCAACGTATGTATCCATTCATAAGCATGCGTCTCCAAGCCATCGCCCCTCTTATACTGCGACTGCGAGACACCGCAAAAGACGCACTTGCCATTCTTCCATTTATGTCTGATTCGCTTATACCGAATATTTCCATCTGCATTTTCAAAATGAGAGACGGAGTACTCACTATCTGCATACTTCGAACAATATACACTCCTTCGCGACAAGAGGCTGGTCAATTCCGTAATGGCGATGCCAAAAAGCTGCTTATGGAAGATGTGGTCAATGCGTTCCTGCAAATCCGGGATCTGGGGCTCGAGCCCTTTCAGCAGACGCTTCGCGATTTCCCTCAAAAAGACGCCACTCTTACATCCAGGATCAAGGAATGTCGTATCCGGATTTCTAAAGAGCTCCTGCGGGAGCATATCCAGCATCGCATTCGCCACGTCCGGCGGTGTAAACACCTCATCACTGGAGAGATTTGCCAGACAGGTCAATACATCTGGGTTATATACGTTTTCGAATAATCCATAATCACTCATATTCTTTCAGCCTCCAATACGGTATCGGTGGATACACTTTAATCAGCTTGCCTTCCTCCTGCTCTTTTTTCGGTGTGAAATCAAACATCGTCTCTTCCCAGCCCGATTGAGGTTCTGCCTCATCGGCAAGCAACTCTTCGAAGGTATAGTCTTCTCTCTTCATCATCGGTCCCGTCACAAAAGCCCACTGGGAAAAAATAATCGGTCGGTCTGTATCCTGCCCGGCGGAGTCCACCTCATGAAGGCTCAGTGCATTTCCACAGATGATATTTTTCTCTAAAATATAGCGGGCAGAGTCTCGCACACTTTCTTTCCTGTCTTTCTTTTTGATGACACGGCTGTACCTCTCATCCCAAAGAGCAAACAACCGATGGCGGCATTCCTTCACATTGTCCAGCAAAAGCTCCACTCCATACAGGCTTCCCAGTGCCAGAAGAGCATTCTTCTCATAATCCGCCGGACTTCGTTTGTATTTTGTCGCCACCTCATCCAGTTTTCTCGCTAGGATTTCGGATAGGAAATTCCCATTTCCACAGGCTGGCTCCAGAAATCGCGAATCGATTCGCAGACATTCATCGGAGACCAGGTCACACATGGCTTTCACTTCGCGTTCCGCGGTAAAAACTTCGCCATGTTCCACCACACGCTTTCGCGATTTCACTTGATTTGTCATATGATATTTCTCCAGATTTCCTTCATATAAATGCATATTTTATCCCATTATATCATCCAGCCCTGCTTCGCGTAAGGCAAAAGAAAACCTCTTCTTCCTAAAAGATCATGCTAAAGAGACCTTTTGTCATATAAAAAAAGATGCTTTCTCAAAGGTCATCTGGGGAAACTACCTGATTGAGCCACTTCCCGCTTGCCCGCTGGTTCATGCCGAAGCGGCAAATACAAGGGAACCGCCGAATGTTTCCTTATCTCTTTATCCACCGCGTAGTCTCTTCCATGGTACACTGCTCCCCATGGATTCCCAGCCATGGATCGGTTCTTTGAAGGTTCACGGTCTGCAAATGAATTAGCATCCGCGCCTCGTCCTTTCCCATCTTGCCACCCAAGTCATCCGGCGAAGGTGTCTGGCGGCTTTCTTTTACAAACTCTTCCAGCAGTTCTTCATCGTAATTTTCAGAAATGTCCTGTGCGCAAAGCTGGCACTGTCTTTCCACGCTGGCATCGGAAAGCATATCTCTCACCTCTGCCTCCCATTGCTGGAGAAGGGCGGGAAGGACGAGAAGGTCGATGCCAGACAGAAATCAGCAAAAAGAAAGAAATAAAAGAATTTCCTCAAACAAGGCGATCCATCCGCATACAGGCCGCCACCGATTTCTTCTTACTATCAGTATTTACTGATGTCCGCCATGGTCCGTCAGGCGACTGACGGCTAAATATGGCATGTCATATTTGACATATTTTATTGCTTTTATGCATAGATTTCTTTGCACATTTTGTGTGCATTTCTTTCGTAATTCGAAATTTCAACAAATCGTTGTAGTTATTTGTAGTTTTCCCTCTTGCTTTTTCTAGAATGACGTTGTACTATATAGTCATGAAGCCGGGCATGCCTGAACATGTTCCCTGACCGGACGGACCTTCCGATTTCCAGAATTCTCCAAGCGCTACGAGATCACAAGGAAGGACCGTTCCTAGGCAGGGCGGATCTGCAGGATGCCCCGGCGTCATCGGATGGGTCAGCCGGAAGCGTACAGCCTGCTGCCGATGCCCATTTTAGGCTGAAAACTGTGAAAACCAAATATCCGGAAACCGATCAGGTTCTTCCTCTTCCCTGCCCCATGCGAGGCCGGGTCCCGACGATAGCACAGGTTCTCCCGCACTTCGGTGCCTATGGACGACCGTCACCGATTCTGGGCTCCGCCTGCCTCGGGTACAGGCGGAGAGCCTTCTCTGGGTGTTTTTTTATGCAATCTTTCCCGACATCTAGCGTGTGAATAACTTATTCACATCATATCCTGATTTTCCAATTTCTTATGGGCCATAAGCCCGCATTTCCATAAGGAGATACCCTATGAATACGAATAACAAAGTGTTGGAACTGACATTTACTGTAGAAGGCAGCCGCAGCATGACGTTCTCGATCCCCTGCCCGAAGGATGACCTGACGCTCGAGACGGTGAAGGAGAAGGCAGCGCTCATCCTTCCGGTGCTGGAATCCTCTTCCGGCCATGCGGTCACGGCTTTCAAGCAGGCGAAGATCGTCGAAACCAGTGCGACCGTACTGGAATAACGAGGAACGGGACTGTCCGATGTCTGATGTCTGAAGTCCCATCCTTCAGTCCTTCTATTTACTACCTATGATTACCATAAAGGAGAACACTATGGCTACCACGTCTAAAACCATCGATATGAAACTTCAGGTCCGTGTAGAGGATGCGTCCTCGGGGACTTCCAAGGTGAAGAATCTGAATTTCAGCAAGATCAAAGTATCAGCCACGGCTGATGAACTGTATGCCGCAGGAAACGCGATCGCATCGCTCCAGTCCCGCCCGCTTTCGGGCCTTCGCACGGTAGCGACCAGCGACCTCGCTGACGCAGGCTAGTCGGACAAACAAAAAGGCGAACCATTTCGGTTCGTCTTTTTTTATTGCATTTGGGATAAAACAGTCTTCCATCCGTACTCATGGATGATAGTGTAACGATGCATTGGGCTACGGTTGCTCGCTATCCCAGGATAACCGTTTTACCGCTATACAAGAAAGATCCCTCGACTTCGCTCGGGATGACGATACAGGGCGGCGCTCGTCTCACATTCATCATTTTCCGTTCTGCTGATTTGTGCCTCTACGAGGCACTCTATCCTGCGCCTTTGGCGCGGCCCTTCTTCAAGGGCCTGCTCAGCTGTCATGCAATATTGGAGAACCCCATCCACCGCTGACGCGGTCCCCCTTCCCCATGCGGGGAAGGCTAAGAGGTAGCGGCTTCGCCGCAATTTTGAAATAGCGTTTTCCCCGTATCGTCATCTCGAGCGTAGTCGAGAGATCCTTCTTGCAGAAAGGGAAACGACGAATGTGAGGCAGTATGTAAGTCGTCGTCTCTTAAAAAACGCCTGAGTGCTGTTTTCCGCAGCGCAGTGGAGATCAAGAGCTTCGCTCGGGATGACGATACGGGGCGGCGCTCGTCCAGTATGAGTTTTCATCCAGATTTGGAAACCAACCTCCGCCCCTTTGGGGCACCTCCTTCCAGAGGAAGGAGGTAGAATGTCGCATTACCCCGTATCATCAGCCTTCCTTTTCCACGTCCATCCCCTGCAGGACGAGCTGTTTCTCGTCTTTTCTCATATGGAAGAACCGATAGACATTGTGCGCGGCGCGCTTATTCATGCCCGCTACCTTGGCGAGCTCCTCTTCGCTCGCTTTTTTCATTTCATCGAGCGAGCGGAAGGCATGCCAGAGGGCGTTCCGGCGGTTTGGGCCGATACCTTCGATGTGGTCAAGGACGGACTCCGTATTTCTTTTGTTCGTCCATTTCCGGTGATAGGTGATGACGAAGCGGTGGGCTTCGTCGCGTATGAACTGGAGAAGCTGGAGAGCGGGTTCATGGTGATCGAGGACGATCGGGATGTCGCTGCCTTCTACGTAGATCTCTTCGATACGCTTGGCGAGCCCGATGACGGGCGCGTTGCAGCCGGCCTCGCGAATCACGGGAATGGCCGCATGCATCTGCCCAAGACCGCCATCAAGGACGATGAGGTCGGGCTCGGGCCAGTCCTTTTCCTTCCCATAGCGGCGACTCATGACTTCTGCCATGGACTTGAAGTCGTCCGCATGCCCCTGCGTGGTCTGCAGTTTGAATTTCCGGTATTCGCTCTTTGCCGGACGGCCATGCTCGAAGACGGCCATGGAGCCGGTGGTCTCTGCGCCCTGGTTGTGAGAAATATCGAAGCATTCCATGCGCTCGGGAAGGCGCGGCAGAGAGAGCAGCTCTTTCAGCTTCTGCACGGCGCCCTGCTCGCGGGCGTCCTGATACTCCCACTGCAGCTTCTTGTCGGAGAGATACTTCGCTGCATTTGCCATCGCCATGTCTTTCAGGCGGCGCTTGAAGCCGCGCTCGGGGCGGATGAGCTTCACTTCGCTTCCGCGAAGCTTCGTCAGCCAGAGAGAGAGGAGACCGGACTCTTCCGGCAGGAGCGGCAGGATGATTTCTTTCGGGACGGATGTCGGATTTCCTCCGTAGAAATCGCGAAGGAAGGTGGTGATGATCTCCTCATCCGTCTCGGAGGCACTTTCAGGGATACTGAAATTCTCCTTCCCCACCATGCGGCCATAACGGATATAGAAGATCTCCAGTCCGGTGTGACTGCCGTCGCGTGCCATGCCGAGCACGTCGAAGTCCCCTTCCGCAGATACGATGTGCTGGCGCTGCTGCACGCTATGAATGGCGCGGATGTGATCGCGCAGCTTGGCTGCTTTTTCGAAATCCATCGCTTCCGATGCCTCCATCATCTGTTGCGTGAGCTCCTTTTCCAGCGAGGTGCTCTTCCCTTCGAGCAGGTCGCAGATGGTCTTCACATCACGGTCATAGTCGATGTGATCGACGTGGCCGCCGCAGGGCGCACTGCAGAGGTGCATGTGGTACTGCAGACAGGGACGGGATACCTTCATGGAACGGCAGGTGCGGATGGGATAGTAGTGGCGAAGAAGGGACAGCGTCTGACGAAGGCTTCCCACGTCGGTGAAGGGGCCGAAATACTTCGCCCCATCATCACGGCGGATGTTCCTCGTGACGAAGATGCGCGGCCACTCATCATTCACCGTGATCTTCACATAGGGGTAGGACTTGTCATCACGCAGGGAGATATTGTACTTCGGGTGCAGTTCTTTGATGAGATTGCACTCCAGGATCAGCGCCTCCATCTCCGTCCCGGTCATCGTGATGTCGAGATCGTCCGCGTGACGGATCATCGCAGCGACTTTCGGGGAACGGTTCTTATCCTCTCGTACATAGGAGCGGACACGGTTCTTCAGGTTCTTCGCCTTGCCGACGTAGATGATCCGCCCGTCTTTGTCTTTCCAACGGTACACCCCGGGCGAGTCAGGAAGGGCTTCTACCTTGGCTTTGATTTTTTCATTGACATCGATCATAAAAGACTCCTGAGAAAAAGAATAAGGGATTAGGGGTTCAGAGGGTTCAGAGGGTTCCTATAAAGGGAAGATGGTTATTTTCTGCTTTCAAACTTTTTGGGGTATCCCTTTCCCGTATCGTCTCGTCATCGAAAGCGCTTCCGATAATTCTTTCTTGCACTGCGGTCAGTATCACATAGGCACTGATACGGAAATGACGCCTCGGTACTGCGTATTTCTCCTTTCTCGCATCCTTCGTTTATCGGTCTGCAAGAAAGATTTCTCGCTTCGCTCGAAATGACGATACGGGGGCTGATGTCTTCTAGTCTCCTAGTCTAATCCCTAGTCCCTAATTCCCAGCCACTAGCCCCTAGTCACTTCTCCCCCATAAACTTTTTCGTCCGTTCTATCACGGGCCCGAGGTACTGCCCGGTGTAGGACGCTTCCACTTTCGCGACTTCTTCCGGCGTGCCGGTAGCTACGATCTCGCCGCCCTTGTCGCCGCCTTCGGGGCCGAGGTCGATGATGTAGTCGGCGGTCTTGACGACATCAAGATTGTGCTCGATGACGACGACGGTATTTCCCTGATCCACCAGCTTCTCGAGGACGATCAAAAGCTTTCGGATGTCTTCGCTGTGAAGACCGGTGGTCGGTTCATCGAGGATGTATAGGGTATCTCCGGTGCCGCGGCGCATGAGCTCGGTCGCCAGTTTCACTCGCTGGGCTTCGCCGCCGGACATGGTGGTGGCCGGCTGTCCCAGATGGATGTAGCCGAGACCGACCTCCTGCAGTGTCTTCAATTTCCGCAGGATCTTGTCGTGGTTTTCAAAGAAAGGCACGGCTTCATCGATGGTCATATTCAGCACATCGGAGATGTTCTTGCCCTTGTAGCGGACTTCGAGCGTCTCTCGGTTGTACCTGGCGCCGTGGCAGACTTCACAGGGGACGTAAACGTCCGAGAGGAACTGCATCTCGATCTTGATGATGCCGTCACCGTGGCAGGCTTCACAGCGTCCGCCTTTCATATTGAAGCTGAAACGCCCCGGTTTGTAGCCGCGCATCTTGGCTTCGGAGGTCTGGCTGAAAAGCTCGCGGATGTCATTGAAAACGCCGGTATAGGTGGCCGGATTCGAGCGCGGCGTGCGCCCGATCGGCTGCTGGTCGATGTCGATGATCTTATCCACATACTCTGCGCCGTCCATGGAGTCAAAAGCCCCGGCACGGTAGGATGTATGGTTCTTGATATTCGACAGTCCCTGATAGAGGATCTCATTCACGAGCGTACTCTTGCCCGAGCCAGACTCCCCGGTGACGACGGTGAAGGCACCGAGCGGGATGGTCACGTCGATGTGCTTCAGATTGTGTTCGTGAGCGCCATGGATGGTGAGCGAAAGTCCATTTCCTTTTCTCCTCTTTTCCGGCAGCGGGATGTATTTCTCACCGCGAAGGTACTGCCCCGTGATGGAGTCCTTCACCTTCATCACGTCCTCAGGCGTACCCTCCGCGACGACGGAACCGCCATTTTCCCCTGCGCCGGGGCCGATATCCACGACCCAGTCTGCGGTGCGGATGGTATCCTCATCATGCTCGACGACGATGAGCGTATTTCCCAGATCCCGCATGCTCTTCAGGGTCGCAAGGAGCTTGTCATTGTCGCGCTGATGCAGACCGATGGACGGTTCATCCAGGATGTAGAGGACACCGACGAGGCCGGAGCCGATCTGCGTCGCCAAACGAATGCGCTGGGCTTCGCCGCCGGAGAGCGTCGAGGCGCCGCGGGAGAGTGTCAGGTAGTCGAGCCCGACATTCACGAGGAAGGAGAGACGGCTCTTCACCTCACGCAGGATCTGGTCTGCGATGATTTTTTCCTTTTCGGAAAGCGTGACATGGTTCATGAAGTCCAGAAGGTCGATGACGGCCATAGAGGAGATCTCTGCGATATTCTTCCCACCGACGCGGAAAGCGAGGCTCTCGGGCTTCAGGCGCGCCCCATGGCAGACGGGGCAAGGCTTCTCGATGAGGTAGTTCGACAGCGTTTCCTTCATCTTCTCTGTCCACGCCTCTTCATAGCGCCGCTTCGTCATCGGGACGATGCCTTCGAAGGGGCGTTCATAGGTCTTTGTCATGCCTTCGGGGCTGGTGTACTGGAAGGAGAGAAGCGCCGTGCCGCCGTTTTCAAACTCTGCCTTTGCCTGATCCGGCAAGTCATCATAGCATGCATCCATGGTGAGTCCATAGGATCTCAGGAAGGCATCGAGCAGCTTGTAGAGCCATGTTTCCTTATTATAAGGAAATGGCTGGATCGCGCCCAGACGGAAGGGCATCGTATGATCCGGCAGGATGCGATGGAAATCCGCCTCCAGCGAAGCGCCGAGGCCCATGCAGGCGGGGCAGGCGCCGAAGGGATTATTGAAGGAGAAAATGCGCGGCTCCGGCTTTGGCAGAGAAATCCCGCAGTCCGGGCAGGAGAAGTGCGTGGAAAAGACCATATCCTTCCCGCCGATGATGCTTCCCACCATCATCCCGTCCCCCAGCTTCAGCGCGGCCTCCACCGAGTCTGTCAGGCGGCGCACGATGCCCTCCTTCACGATGATGCGGTCCACCACCACCTCGATGGTATGCTTCTTGTTTTTCGCAAGCTCGATGTCATCAGAAAGGGAGAGTACGTCCCCATCCACGCGGACGCGGACATACCCCTCCTTGCGGAGCTCTTCCAAGAGCTTTTTATGCGTCCCCTTCTTCGCGACAGCGACTGGCCCAAGGAGCATGAGCTTCGTCCGTTCCGGAAGGGCAAGGAGCGCATCGACGATCTGGTCCACCGTCTGCCGCCGGATCGGCTTGCCGCAGTGCGGACAGAAGGCACGGCTCGCATGTGCATAGAGCATACGGAGGTAGTCATGGATCTCCGTCACTGTGCCGACCGTCGATCGCGGGTTATGGCTGGTGGATTTCTGATCGATGGAGATCGCCGGCGAGAGCCCTGCGATCTTATCCACGTCCGGCTTATTCATCTGCCCTAAAAACTGCCGCGCATAGGCAGACAGGGACTCGACATATTTTCGCTGCCCTTCCGCATAGATGGTATCAAAAGCCAGCGACGATTTCCCCGAGCCGGACAGTCCGGTGAAAACGATGAGTTTATTTCGCGGCAGCGTCAGATCGATATTCTTCAGATTGTTCTGACGCGCGCCTTTTATGATGATTCCTTTTTCCATGGATGTCCTTTCGAAATTGAAGGAAAATGTATGGGGGATTTAGGGGAGCCCCTGGGGCGGCTCCCCTTGATTCCATTTGAAAGCCTCGATTGAATGAGAAATGGCTGATAAACGTTGTGCTATAGAGATTTCTCGGCTTCGCTCGAAATGACGAGACGGGGAAACGGCATTCTCCATACGTGGTGGAATGAAAGGGAATGGGGGATAGCCCGTTCTCTCGTATCGTCATCCCGAGCGCAGCCCTCGATCTTTTACGTCGCAGCGGTATTCTGCATGCAGGCGGTCACGTAAAAATCGCTTGGGATCATTGGTTTCACGTTATCCTGCCATCTTCGTTTTACCGGTATGCAAGGAAGATTTCTCGTCTTCGCTCGAAATGACGAGACGAGAGAAGCGATTGTCTTACATATATCGTTTCCCTTTCTGCAGAAGGGTGCCTCTTCGAGGCACTATATCCTCCGCCTTCGGCGCGCCCCTTCTTCAAGGGGCTGCTCAGCTGGCAGGGCAAAACGAACCCGTAATCCCTCATCCCCAGCCACAGTCCCTAGTCACCAGCCTCTAGTCACCAGTCAGCCAAAAATTACACCCGTTTCTTCATTGGTTTATAAATCCGTTTCTTCGCCGCAGCCTGACGCTTCAGGGCTTCTTCCGCCCGGGAGCCGTAGCGATCGGTCCAGAGCTGGCGCAGCTTGGCGAGCTGGTCGCGGAAGCGGGCAGCGGCTTCGAATTCCAAATCCTTGGCCGCCTGTTTCATCAGCTTCTCACAGTCCTTCATACGGGCGTAGATCTCCTCATCAGAAAGCTCGCCCTCTTTATTCTTGCCGCCGTAGGCAGCCGGCTTCTCTTCGATCTTCGTGAGATCGATGAGATCTTTGACCCGCTTTTGGACAGTGTGGGGGATGATGTGATGCTCCTCATTATAGGCCTGCTGGATGGTGCGGCGGCGATTCGTCTCATCGATGGCATACTTCATCGACTTCGTGATGCGGTCCGCATACATGATGACATGCCCGTGCTCATTTCTGGCGGCACGGCCGATGACCTGGATCATCGAAGTTTCCGAGCGCAGGAAGCCCTCCTTATCCGCATCGAGGATGGCCACGAGCGATACCTCCGGCATATCGAGACCCTCACGCAAAAGATTGATGCCGACAAGCACATCGAAAACGCCCGCACGCAGGTCACGGATGATCTCCGCGCGCTCGATGGTCGCGACATCAGAGTGCAGATAGCGTACCTTCACGCCCGCTTCCGTCAGGAAATCGGTGAGATCCTCCGCCATTTTCTTCGTGAGTGTCGTGATGAGGACGCGCTCGTGAACCTCCTCACGCTTATGAATCTCCCCGAGCAGGTCATCCATCTGTCCTTCGATAGGACGCACCTCGATGGAAGGATCCAAAAGCCCCGTCGGGCGGATGATCTGCTCAGCCAGATTCGTCTGGACGCCCATTTCATACGGTCCCGGCGTCGCCGACACATAGATGATCTGATTGATCCGTTCGGTGAATTCGTCAAAAGTCAGCGGACGGTTATCCAGCGCGGACGGCAGGCGAAAGCCATAGTCGACGAGCGTACTTTTTCTCGACTGGTCGCCATTGTACATCGCGCGCAGCTGCGGTACCGTCACATGCGACTCATCGATCATGATGAGGAAATCTTCAGGGAAGTAGTCCAGGAGCGTAAATGGCGGCTCGCCGGGCTTCCTGTCCGACATGTGGCGGGAATAATTCTCGATGCCGGAGCAGTATCCGACCTCCTGCATCATTTCCAGATCATAATTCGTCCGCTGCTCCAGACGCTGCGCCTCCAAGAGCTTATCCTGATCCCGGAGCTCTTTGAGCCGCCCATCCAGCTCCTTCTCTATGGACGTGACGGCACGACGGAGTTTATCCGAACTGGTGACATAGTGCGATGCCGGGAAAATGCCGATGTGATTTCTCTCAGCGACCGTCTCCCCCGTCAGGACATCGAACTCCGTCAGTGAGTCGATCTCATCACCGAACATTTCGATCCTGACAGCGACATTGTTTTCCGATGCAGGAAATACATCGATCGTATCTCCCCGCACGCGGAAAGTATCTCGCGTGAAATTCATGTCATTGCGCATATACTGCATACTGACGAGCTTTTCCAGGATCTTGTCGCGCTCGATCTCCTCGCCCGGCCGGAGCGAAAGCCCCATAGAGCTGTAGTCCTCCGGATCACCCAAACCGTAGATACAGGACACCGATGCCACGATGATGACATCCCGCCGCTCGAAAAGCGCCATCGTCGCAGAGTGGCGCAGGCGGTCGATCTCCTCATTGCGTGACGAATCCTTCTCGATATAGGTATCCGTCTGCGGCACATAGGACTCCGGCTGGTAGTAGTCGTAGTAGGAAACGAAGTAGTACACCGCATTGTCTGGGAAGAAATCCTTGAATTCACTCGCCGTCTGTGCGGCCAGCGTCTTATTCGGAGAAATGATAAGCGTCGGGCGCTGCACCTCTTCGATGACCTTCGCCATCGTGAAGGTCTTCCCCGTCCCCGTCGCACCGAGCAGCACCTGCGCCCATTCGCCATTCCTGAGTCCGCCCACCAGAGACTTCACCGCCTTCGGCTGATCCCCCATCGGCCGGAACGGCGCTTTCAGCGTGAAAGGCACTGCCGGCTCTGTATATTCTCTTTTGATCCGCGAATGATCCATACCCTCGCCTCCATTTTCTTTTATCGATATTTATCTATGTATTATAGCATAGATGGGAAGGGGTGACTAGGGAAAACGCTCCTCTCCCATGACTTTCATCCCGCTCGATGCCAACCTCCGCCCCTTTGGGGCACAGACTCCTCATACAGATGGCTTTCGATACGAGAATGCCGCTTCCCAGCATTCGTCATTTCGAGCGAAAGCGAGAAATCTTTTTCTTTCGCGGCAAGGCAAAGGATGTGAGAGGAACGGCAAGCGGGAAACACCGTACTCCCTGCGCCCCCCAAAAACGGTGTTTCATGCAGACCGTTCCACACAGGAAAAGGAACACGGCAAACGAAAAAGATCCCTCGGCTCCGCTCGGGATGACGATACGAGAATGACGCTCTCCCGCACAACTTTCAGTCCTCTGCGAGAGCCAACCTCCACCCCTTTGGGGCACCTCCTTCCAAGGGAAGGAGGGAGAATGCCGCCTCACAGACTCCTCATGAAGATGGCTCACGATACGAGAATACCGCTTCCCCGCATTCGTCATTTCGAGCGAAAGCGAGAAATCTTTTTCGTTCGCGGCAAGGCAAAGGATGTGAGAGGAACGACAAGCGGGAAACACCGTACTCCCTGCGCCCCGGAAGAACGGTGTTTCATGCAAACTGATTCACGCATGAAACAGAAAATGGCAAACGAAAAAGATCCCTCGGCTGCGCTCGGGATAACGATACGAGCCAATGCTCCCCCCGCACGACATTTCAGTCCTCTGCGATGCCAACCTCCGCCCCTTCGGGGCACCTCCTTCCATGGGAAGGAGGGAGAATGCCGCTTCACGAGCTCCACATGAAGATGGCTTTCGATACGAAAATGCCGCTTCCCCGCATTCGTCATTTCGAGCGAAAGCGAGAAATCTTTTTCGTTCGCGGTCAAGAAAGGATGTGAGAGGAGCGGGCAATGAGAAACCCTCTGCTCCCTGCGCCCCGAAAAAACGCTGTTTCATGCAGGCCGTTCCATGCAGGAAAATGAAGGGAAAAAGCATCTCAAACAGGCGATAAGGCAAACCAAAAAGCCTCGCCTTTCGGCGGAGCTTTTTCATCGGCAGTCTTGTCCCAGAACCTCGATGACATGATCGATCTCTATCGGTTTCGTCAGGTGAGCGTTCATACCGGCTTCGATGCATTTTTTCGCATCTTCATCGAAAGCATTCGCCATCAATGGCAAAAAAGCAGTCCCTGTTATCTCCCTGTCTTCTGCTCTCCCACGCAAAAAGGCCAGAACTTTCGTCCTGACCTTCGAGAAGCTCGCTTCGATAAGGGATCCTCCATCCCTCAGAATGTTTTTCTTGCGAGCGGATTTGCCGCTTCCCCATAGAAATGCTCTGACATATCCACGAAAACATCGGAAAAGAGCGCATCGAAGACGTCATCGCTCATCTTGCTTCCGACAACAGAGAACGCATACTCCCCTTCCGTCCAGAAAGCAGCGAGTGAGCCATCCATCGTCTTACCTGTCATGACCTCCGTCGCACCGATCATGCGCGATTCCCAGCGACCGGTATAGACTCCGCTGATATTTTTTCCTGCCTCTTCTCCCACCAGCCTCGCCGTGCGGACAGAGAGCGTGCTGCCATCATCCATCCGATAACGGATATCCGAGAGCTTGCCGCCGATGGCGATATAGTCCGTCAGATGGCACTGACCGGCAAGAAGCGTTCCTTTCGGAAGGAAGAGAGGACGGCTGTCCGTGGCTTCTGCGAGCGCATGGTACGTCTTGTATTCCACCAGAGGATTCGGCATCCCGATCGGCGGCATTTCCGCACAGCTCGCAAAAGCAGGGATCACCAAAACCGTCGCAGCGGCCATCAGTGCATATTTCCATTTTTTCATCATCTATCATCCTTTCCGCAGCAGTCATCCTCTTTTGAATATGTGGGTATTATAGCATAGAATTGACCGTGGGTCAAATGCATGCGGAAAGGTTCCTCTCCGGGACGATAAGTCTCGCTGTCATCCCCCTTGCAAAGCCTCCCCCCTGTACATCTTGCAGCCGATATGACCCTATTCCTAGTATCCTTATCACAGCCGGGAAGCTCGATGAGCAATCAAGATGCACACTTTACAAAGCAAAAAATGACCTGACGAGCTCCTGCGTATATGGGTGCTGCGGATGATGCAGCACATCTTCTGCCGCCCCGATCTCCACCAGCCTCCCTGCCGATAGGATGCCCACGCGGCGTGCCATCGCGGCAAGGACATCGAGGTCATGAGAAATGAAGAGATAGGCGATCTCCCGATCCTCCTGAAGCTCTTGCAAGAGGGTCAGGATCTCCGCCTGCACTGACACATCCAGCATCGAAGTCGGCTCATCCAAGATGAGGACCTCCGGTGAGATGAGGAGCAAACGAGCAAGCGCCACACGCTGGAGCTCCCCGCCGGAAAGCTCAGCCGGATAGCGCAAGAGCAGCTCGCGTCGAAGCTGGAGACGCGAAAGCATCTCTTGCATACGCTCTTCAAAGTGATCCATCTTCCCATATAGGCGTGAGGGCTCTTCGATACTCTCACGGATCGTCATACGCGGATGAAGCGCGGCCGCAGGATTTTGAAATATCATCTGCATCGTGCGGCGTACCGCGAGCATCTCCTTCCCGGAAAGCTCGCCAAGATCCAGCCCGTGATAGAACACGACTCCTCCATCTGGCCTGAGAAGCTGCATCAGGATACGGATGAGCGTCGTCTTCCCCGCACCGCTCGTCCCCGCGATCCCCAGCGTCTCTCCTTTCGAAAGCGTGAAGGAAATATCCTTCAGCACCTCCTTCTTCACTTTCCGTATATATCCAGTCGTGAAGGATTTCGAAATATGCTGTACGTCTAAGAGCATGGGCGCTCCTTTCTAAAAAGATGAATGAACGGTGATGCTTTCTCCACATTTTACAAAATGTCCCTCTCCCACTTTCCTCATCGTCTGCCTCTTCTCACAACCTTTTCCGCAGAATGCACATCGACTCCGAAAAATGCAGCCGCCGGTAAGGCGGGAAAGATCCGGTGGATTTCCGGAGATGGGATGAAGACCGCGAGAAGGCGCCGCAGCGAGAAGTCCCTGCGTATAAGGGTGGTATGGATTCTTGAAAATATCCTCTGTGCTCCCCTGTTCGAGGACTTCCCCGGCGTAGAGCACCACCACACGATCGGCGAGACATTCTGCCAGTGCGAGGTCGTGAGTGATGAGCAGCATCCCCCTTCCTGCCATCTTGATCTGAAGAAACATATCTGCCACCTGTTTCCTTACAAGCGGATCCAGGCCCTTCGTCGGCTCATCTGCGATGAGCCACTCCGGGGAAGACAAAGTCATCATCGCCGCCATGACGCGCTGCGCCATACCCCCTGAAAGCTGGTGCGGATAGGACGCACACACGCGGACAGGATCCCCAAGACCGTACTTTTCCAGCTGGCCAAGAGCACTCTCCCTGCTCTTCTCTTTCCCCCAGCCCAGCCGCTTCCGCAAGACTTCTGTCACCTGTCGTCCGACACGCATCAGCGGATCCATGGCAGAGATCGGATCCTGCGCGATCCAGCCGATGCGATCGCCTCGGATCTCATTCATTTCTTTCTCGGAAAGCCGGGGAAGATCATTTCCATCATAAAAAATGCTTCCTGTCATTCCCGCATTTTCCGGAAGAAGACGCATGATGGCCGTGCCCAAGATCGATTTCCCGCTCCCCGACTCGCCAACCAACGCAGTGATTTTCCCCCCGTGAAAGAGAAGATTTACATCACGAAGCACGCGGACAGCGCCCATCGGCGAAGGGAAAGTAACAGAAAGTTGCTTGACTTCGATATCCATAGAAAAGGCTCCTTTCAGGTAAGGGAAGTGTTACAGATTCTAAAGGTGCTGTGGAGAAGGGCTGCCCCCGCTAATGCGGTACAGTGAAAGGGCAGCCTATTCTTAGCTTCCCATCGGGAATGCGCCCCGAAAGAAGCGATAGCCCGATGGAACTCTCCGTCATTTCCCTAAGAACATTGCCCGCACAGGCGGACATGCAAAACCCATCCCTTTCCCCCTCTTATTTCCTTATTCGTTCTCTCATCGCATCTCCCAGAAGATTGATAGAAAGGCAAAAGAGAGTGATGCCTGTACCGGGAGCGATCATCATCAGCGGGTATGAGCGGAAATAGGTCCTCGCATCAGAAATCATGACGCCCCAATCCGCCGTCGGAGGCGAGACGCCCAGTCCCAAGTAGGACAGCGCCGAAGCCGAGAGCAGCGAAGTCCCGATGCGGAGCGTCAATAGCACGATGACGACGGGAAGCACATTCGGAAGTACATATTTCCTTACGATGTACCCATGGGATGCCCCCAAGCTTTTGATGCTTTCCATGTAGAGCTCCCCACGAATACGTATGACCTCACTCCTCACGATACGTGAAAAACCCGCCCACGAGGTCAGAGTCAATGCGATGATGAGGCGGAAATTGTTCTCCGGAAGGATCGCCGCGACCGCGATCATAAGACTCATCCCCGGAAGTCCCTGAAATACAGCCACAAGACACTGGATCCCCCGATCCACCCAGCCGCCAAAGTAACCGGAAAGGATCCCCAGCATAAGGCCAAGAACCATGGTACAAAACGCCGCCACAAAGGCAAAAGCCACTGACGTCCGCGCCCCATAGATGGTACGGGAAAGAATATCACGCCCCAGCGCATCCGTCCCCAGCCAGTGTGAGGATGACATGCCTTCCAGGATTTCCTCCGTAGACGCCGCGGTGGGATCATAGGGCGCGATCCATGGAGCAAAAAGCGCGAGAAATACGATCCCCATCGCCAAAAAAAGCGCCATTTTGTAGATCCAGTGAAGCTCCTTCTTCATCAGCCCTCCCTCGCTTTCGGGCTCAGCAAATAGTAGCTGAGATCAACCAGATAATTAAATACGATGAAAACGGTCCCACTGACCAGCACATAGCCCTGAATCACCGGATAATCCCGTCCCCAGATCGCCGAGAGTACATAGCTTCCAAGACCGGGTATGGAAAAAAGATTCTCGATAATGACCGAGCCGCCCAGAATCGAGGCAAAAAACGTCCCCAGCATGGTAATGACCGGCATCAGCGAATTGGGCAGGACATGATAGATCTCTATATATGAAGCGGAGAGCCCCTTCGCCCGCTCTGTCAGAAGAAAGGGCTTCTCCATCACCGAAAGGACCGACGTCTGCTCCAGACGCAGCACCGCAGCCGCTGTCCCTGCTGCCAGCACAAAGGATGGCAATATCATGTGGAGCGCATCGCCATATCCGGAGGAAGGCAGGAGCTGCCACTCTTCCGAAAAGATCAGCATCATCATGATCCCCAGCCAGAAAGACGGCATAGAAATAAAGAAGAGTGCCACGAGCTCAAGTCCGATCTCTGCCGCATAACCCTTCCTGCGCGCCGCCCATATGCCCGCAGGGATGCCGAGCAGGATCACCCATCCCATCGCCCAGAGAGCCAAGTGGAGGGTGACGGGAAATCTTCGCATGAGCTCGGACAGCACCGGTCTATGTGTCAGATACGATACACCCAGATCTCCCACTGCCGCATGTGTGAGCCAGCTCCCATACTGCATCCAAAAAGGCTGATCCAGCCCCATGCTCTCCCGCATCGCAAGAAGCTCCGACTCCGTCGGTTCTGCCGTACCATCCATCGTAAGGACTGCCATCGCCGGATCTCCGGGCGCAAGCACGCCCAGAAGGAACGCTAGGATCGTGAGTCCGATGAGAAAAGGGATCAGGAGAAAAATGCGCCGAAGCGCATAGATCAGAAAAGATTTCATGAGATGTGCCTCCTTTCGTGAATCACTGACACGAGGGCCATACCAAGCACAGAAGGACGGATTCATCCGTCAAGACGCCATACAAAGAAATTTCATAGAAGGAAAGCGGCGATCTGCCGCCGATACTTTTTCCTACTCCTTCCACGCCACCTTGTCCAGCGTAATGCCATAGACAGCCGCATGGTAGCCTGTGATTTTTTTCGAACAGACAGCGAGATTCTCATCTTCCAAGAGCGGGATGACCGCCGGATGGAGGAGAAGCTCTTCCCGGATCTCATGGTAGAGCGCCTGCCGATCTTCGATCTCATAGGTATGAGTAAGCGCATCAAAGGCTGCATCTATTTTCGGATTGGCATAGCAGAAATGGCTGGCAAGATTCGTCGCACCATCGCTATGAAAGAACTCTCTCAAAAGCGAAGTCGGATCGAGATTTCCGAGCCCCCTCGTCCCGATGGCGAGATCGTAATCCCCTTCCTTCATCATTTTCCTTGACGTCAGACCATCCACCATCACGATCTTGACATCCAGCCCGAGCTCCTTCAGCTCCGCCTGCAGAAATTCAGAAATGACCTTGTAAGGGTAACGCTCGGCGCCATACTGTGGCAGGAGGAATTTCACCTCACACCGGGCATCCCCCAGCACTTCCCGCGCAAGTGCCTTCGCCTCAGCAGGATCATAGATCGGCGGCTCCGGTCGCGAAAAAGGATTCGTACTATTTAAGAAACTCCTCGTCGGCGTACCAAATCCCGCAAAATAATATTTCACGATCTTTTCCCTATCGATGGCTAGATCGAGCGCCCTTCGCATTCGTTCATCGGAGAAAGGGAAACGGCCGCCATTGACAGAAAGATAGTGGGAAATCGTCGAGTGCGCACTGTCTACCGAGAAATCCTTCGTTCGCATGAGCTCCCTCACCATCATTGGTGTCAGTCCGCCCAGATCCAAGACCCCCTGCACCTCTCCCGAACGCATCGCCGAATATCGCGCCTCCGCCGAAGTGATCACGCGGATACGGATCCGCTTCGCCTTTGCTTTTTCGCCATGGTATCCATCAAAGCGCGAGAGGAGCGTATAGTCGTCCGCCTTCCTGTCAATGATCTGAAAAGGCCCTGTGCCCGCTGCGATTTTCGTGAAATCTCCCGTTTCTCTGTCAAAAGAAGCCGGACTGAACATCGCGCTCCCCCAGCCCGCCATGCGATAGATCAGCATGGGGACAGGCCGCTCGAAATACAGATGAAGCGTGTAGTCATCGTCCGCCTCATAACGGACAAGCCCCGGGTAAATGCGCGAGACCAAGTAACCATAGAAGGAAGATGGCTTGTACCCCATGTGCGTCACGCGGTAGAAATTTTCGCACACCGCATGTGCATCGAAGGAAACCCCGTCATGGAACTTCACCCCCTTCTTCAGATGAAAAATCCACTCTGTCTTCTCCGCATTCGCCTCCCAAGACTCGGCGAGCATCGGCATGACTTTCCCATTATCAGAAATCCCGACCAGCGACTCCCAAGTCTTTAGGATCACGGTGGAGTAGTAGGGGTCCTTCTCCCCTGGCGAAAGATCCCGCCCCGCCGCGAGTACGATCTCTTTCTCCTCTCCTGTCTTCGGCGCGTCCCCGCAGCCCGCGAAAGCGAGCGGGAATAGCAGGAGGAAAAAGAGAGATAGATAGCGAAAGAAAATACGCATAGGGATTCACCTCTTTTCTTGTAGAAACACTTTTGGCCAATAGGGGAATAGGCGGCCTTGCGGCCGCCTATTATTGATTGTTATTGATTGTACATATCAACTTGGCAATAGTTTAGAAACTCATCGAAGCAGACAGCATCCAGGTTCTTGGCATGGAAAGGCCGAATGTGGTAGAGCTGCCGCGGCCCATCCAGTAATCCTTGTTCAGTGCATTGTAGCACATAGCTTTGAAGGTCACAGGAACATCAGCGATCGAGGTCTTGTAGTCAAAGCCGAGATCGAGAACTGTGTAAGCAGGGATGCGGGTCGATTTGGTCGGAGAAGCCGAGTTATCGATATGTGCGTCACCTACCCAAGTCAGACGACCAATGATACTCCACTTGTCATTTGGCTCATAAACGGCACCAACAACCGTACTCCATTTGGATGCACCATTGATGTACCATCCATCATATTTACCTTTATCAGTCTTTTCTCTCTTGCCATTCATATAGAGCAGACCACCAGTAACTGTCCATTTGTCGGCTGGCTTACCATTGATTGTCCATTCCCAGCCTTTATAGTTATCTTTGCCATCTATTGCTCTATGCAGCAATCCATTTTTGCCATTTTTATCCAAAATGCATTCTGTCTCAATATCAAAATAAGACAATGTAGTTACAAGATTCTTAAACTTGTATTTAACACCAACTTCCCTCTGCTTGCTTGTAGACGGTTCAATTGTTTCACCGGCATTATCATAATGTTTGTTGTTGCTAGCATCATTGGTTACAATAGCGCCTCGCGAAACACTCTCAGTCTGGCTCACATAAATCGCCATATTTTCATTAGGCTTGTAAGTAATGCCATAGGTAGGCAGCCAGTCATCATTCTGGAACTTATTCCCCTTCTGTACATTGGTGAAGTTTTCATGCTTATGGGAAGCCGCTAAAAGTAAATCCCATTTTCCATAGCTAACAGAATCCGCTACGGTAATTCCCGTATTCACTTCATCCCATTGCAATGCGGCTTTCGCAAATGGCTTAATTGTGGTGTAGAAGTCTTCTGCATAAATAGGTCCAGTATAAATACCCCCTGTAATCAAACCTTTTGGCCCATTTTCAGATTTATTCCAGTATTTAGCCCAAGAGCGATCAATCGCTAAAGAAGCCTGGTGCTTCACCGCCCCAGTCTCAAAGCGTGCACTTACTCCTGTCTGAAAATACGTGTTCGTACCAATTTCATTCTGTGAGTTAGCTGCATTGGTTTTATCCCATTTTCCATCCTTCTTTGTATTCATGAAATTCCCGTTTTCATCAAACACAGGAGCTGAACCCGTATTATACTTATTCCCACTTCTCGCAGAATGACCAATGTTTGTAAACCATGTCACATGATCATTGATCGTCTTTTCATGGTTAAAGGTATACATCCAGCCGTGCATCCATTTCGTTGTCCCCTTGAAGTCATATGGGATGTTGGAATCTGGCGCGGAAGGAAGTTCGCTGCTCTTACCACCATAGCTGAACCATCGCTGGCCTTCATTAACGCGAAGGTCAAAATGTCCAACGAAGAAATTGGTATTGCTTGTCTTTCCTTTACGATCCAAATTCACAAAAATATTCTTTTCGTTCTTTTCAGCGCCTTTGAGAGCGAGTCCGCCTTCCATATATTCGCCCATCACGCGGATACCCCATTCATTATCCTTACCTGCGCGACGTGCCACGTCAATAAATTCACCGAAGTTGCTTCTTCCAGAGAAGGTTTCCGTGAATTTTGTTACCGGCTCACTACCTGCGCGTTTGGTCACTACATTAATAGTGCCCGGTGCAGGCGTTGCACCGCTATTTGTACCATTGTTGGACATGCTGACACCATTGATGCCCGCATTCGGCCCAGAAGTGATATCGATACGATCAATATAATGAGAAATAGGTCCATTGAACTGATAAAAGAGACTTGGCACGCCGTTCAGCATCATATGGTTTCCATTCATGTTGATGCCGCGCATGGAGAAGTCTGTATACATCGGAGATGTGGTGCTGGTACGAATCGATGGATTGTTCATCAGCACATTTGCGATTGGCTGAGATGGGTCATCAAACTTTTCGAGCGTCTTCTGGGTCATTGACATTTCCGTATATGGAATATCCATAACACTCTGATTTCCAAGAATCCCGAGCTTTGCGGTTTCATTGACAAGTCCGCCTGGCGCAGCTACTACTTCGCCATCCCTATCTGCATTTACGTAAACCGTATCCAGAACGGTATCCGCTGCTCTGAGCGTTACCCCCCCCTGAAATTGCTAACACGACCGCTGCCGCGAGAGCGACATACATTTTCCCTTTTCTCATAACTATCTCTCCTCAATAAAAAACTCGCCAGCATATAGCCAGCATGAAATAAGATATATTCCATTCCCGAAGCGCCGTGTATCCAAGTTTCCACGCGCAGGGAAAAGAAAGCAGTATAAGTGGCTAGTGATTAGGGATTAGTGGCTAGGGGCTGGCCCCATTGAACCCATAGAACCTATATTTCACGATTCCCGAAAGTACGAGATCACTTCCACGATTCGCTTCGAATGCCAGACGTAACCATTCCCATCATGCTCAGCGCGCTCTTTGAAAAGCGGCTCAAGCTCGGTATTATAATTCAAGTACGACATTTCGCCCAGATCCTCCACCATTTCTTTCTCCGCCGCTTCCCAGTCGGCATAGCGGAGCGCCTTGTCATAGTGCGTGAAAGACACTTCCGCATGGATGCCCATATTCCAGAACATCATCGGCATCATCATGTAGTCGTTGTTTCGGCGATAATTCAGCGAAAGCTCATCATAGAGACTATACAGGTAAGGTTTCAGAAGCGTACGGACAAGGATGAAACCTTTCTTCCCGTAGCGGGCGATCTTTTCGAGTGCCTCTCTCATATAGCAGACGCGGTACAAGGAATTGACAGAGAGGACGTAGTCCGAGTCATAAGGCTCCTCGAAATCTTCCCATTTCGAGTGGACCGCTTTCACATTCGTGAGGCCTTCTCTCTCTAAGGAAATCGAAAGCTCGCTGAGCATGGCCGGTGAGAAATCAACGGCGAGGATATCCTTGCTGTATTTCGCCATAGGAATGGTGAAATTACCGCATCCGCAGCCCACATCTAAGATGCGCTGATTTTCTCCGAATTTCTCTTGGATCCAGTCTCCGAGGCCTTGCACATCGCGATACAGGTTGAACCGCTCCGCATAGTGTGGAGCAAGACCTTCCCAGAATCGCAACTCCACCTCGTCATCAAATTTACGTCCTGATTTTCTCTTCGCGTTCCAACCTTGTTCTTTCTGCCAGATCTCATCCAAGTCGATCTTTTTCAGCTGCTGCATCTTTTTACCGCCAATCTTGAACAAAATAAGTGTAATCTGTATAGTTTCTATAAAGTCAAGTATCTTTTTATAGAAATTAAAAAATCTTTCTTAATGAAAATGTCACCTCTCCCTTATCGTCATATCGAGCGAATGCGAGAAATCTTTTTTGTTCGTGGTCAAACGAACAATGTAAGGAAGGCGGCGAACGGGAAACACCGTACTTCACATGACTTGGAATGACGGTGTTTCATACAAACGTGTGTGTGCAATAGAAAGCATACCGCAAACGAAAAAGATCCGTAGGCTTCGCTCGGGATGACGATACGGGGTAG
>ULWL01054994.1_pt1 | contig 27865 bp, 22 predicted proteins | sample 1960171 | NCBI WGS metagenome assembly ULWL01 (sample SAMEA4835807, study PRJEB28245) | human gut metagenome | biome: gut microbiome; material: fecal sample | place: Denmark | collected 2008 | reverse complement strand
CCATCCTCAAGCCCGGCGGATACAACCGCCTGCACCAGATGGTGGAGAAGGTGGAGCCCATGGCATACCGTCCCTTCTCCGGCACGGACACCCAGGCCATCTGCCAGCTGTCCGCCGCCTGCCGCACCGATGTTCACCACGTCAAGCCCATCAAGCCCCTGCCCAGCCGCAAGAGCGACAAGCAGGTGCCCTGGATGGACTGCTTCACCGCTCCCTGCCAGGGCGGCTGCCCCATCCACCAGGATATCCCTGAGTATATGGAGCTGTGCCGCAAGGGCCTGTATGCCCCGGCTCTGAAGCTCATCACCGAGAAGAACCCCCTGCCCTTCCTGACCGGCACCATCTGCGCCCACCGGTGTCAGACCAAGTGCTCCCGGAACTTCTATGACGAGTCCGTCCGCATCCGGGACACCAAGCTGCTGGCCGCCGAAAAGGGCTACAACGCTCTGATGGCCTCCATCCGTGTTCCGGAGCGGGTCCCCGGCAAGAAGGCCGCCATCATCGGCGGCGGTCCTACCGGTATTGCCGCCGCCTACTTCCTGGGCCGCGCCGGGATTGAAGCCACCATTTTCGAGCGGGAGAGCTGCCTGGGCGGCGTGCCCCGTCATGTGATTCCCGCCTTCCGCATCGCCAATGAGACCATCGAAAAGGATATCGCCCTGATGGAAAAGTACGGTGTGGACGTCCGCTGCGGCGCACCGGCCCCCTCTGTGAAGGAGCTGAAGGCCATGGGCTACACCCATATCCTCTTTGCCGTGGGCGCCTGGAAGCCCGGCAAGCTGGATATCCCCGGCGACGTAGCCGGCGCCATCCAGTGGATGAAGGGCGTCAAGGCCGGCAACATCGCCGTGGGCGGCAGCATTGCCGTCGTCGGCGGCGGCAACACCGCCATGGATGCCGCCCGTCTGGCCAAGCGTAGCGGTGCCAGGCAGGTAACTCTGGTATATCGCCGGACCCGCAAGTACATGCCCGCCGACGAGCACGAGCTGGCCCTGGCCCTCCAGGACGGCGTTACCTTTGCCGAGCTGGCCGCCCCTGTGAAGCAGGCAGACGGCATGCTGACCTGTGAAAGGATGGTGCTGGGCCAGGCCGATGCCTCCGGCCGCCGCAGTCCCGTGGGCAGCGGTGAGTTTTTCGACATTCCCTGCGACCTGGTGATCTCCGCCGTGGGCGAGCAGGTAGACAGCGCCCTGATGGCCGCCAACGGCATTGAGGTGGACAAGAAGGGCCGTCCCGCCTTCCAGACCAATCTTCCCGGCGTGTATGCCGCCGGTGACGCCGCCCGGGGCCCCGCCACCGTGGTGGAGGGCATTGCCGACGCCGTCCGCTTCGCCCAGGAGGTCATCGGAACGGCCTATACCTATGACATCCCCCAGCAGGCGTACATTACCAAGACCGACGCCCAGGCCAAGAAGGGCGTCCTGCAAATGAGCGGCTGCATCTGCCGCGAGGGCGACCGCTGCCTGCAATGCTCCACCGTGTGCGAAAACTGTGTGGACTCCTGCCCCAACCGGGCCAACGTGGTCATCGCCATGGCCGACGGCAGCCACCAGATCCTCCATGTGGACAAGATGTGCAACGAGTGCGGCAACTGCACCCAGTTCTGCCCCTACGCCTCCGAGCCCTGCCACGACAAGTTCACCCTGTTCCAGACCGCCGAGGACATGGCCGACTCCCACAATGCCGGCGTCCTGTTCCTGGGCGGGGACATGGTCCGGGTACGCACCTTCGGTGAGCCCAAGGACTACGACCTGAGCAAGGAAAGCGGACTGCCTGCTGACCTGGAAACGCTCATCGTCACCATCCGTGACAAGTACGGGTATCTGTTCGCCTGATTTCTCCCACTATTCGCAAAAAAGAGCCCCTGCCTTCCTTGAGGGAAAGCAGGGGCTCTTAGATGGGTGTTCGTAAAACAGCCAATGGAGCGTATCGATACAGATACGCTCCATTTCTCATGCCGACATACTATGCAAAGAGGTGCAGCCCCTTGGCTCTCCCTTTGGGAGAGCTGTCACCGCAGGTGACTGAGAGGGCCTTGCAGCCTTTTTCAAATGATAAGATCAATTTGTGCACACACCGTTTACCCTCTCCGTCCTCGCTGCGCTCGGCCACCTCTCCCAAGGGGAGAGGCAAGGGATGCTCACACGGTACACCGAAATCTTTATAGAAGCGCTCCCTTTATCAGCTCGGCAAATTGGAGTTTACTGCATCGTTCCGACTTATTGCTTTGTTTGATCCTATCATGTGGTTTTGATATATGCAATAGCATTCCCGGCAGACATTACTGCCGGGAATGAAAGTGTCTTATGGCCACCCGCTCTTTGCCGTCCGGGGGTGTTTTATTGGTCCGGGTTGGTGGTGAACAGGCCCACCACGTCCTCCAGTGCCAGGCTCAGGGTAATTGCCTGGGCCTTGGTGCTGGGACCCGCCTGGGCCATGATGGCCTGCATAATGGCGTTTTTCTCGCCGGTGGGGGCCACGATAAAGATCATCTCCCGCTCCTCGGCAATGGACATGCCGAAAAACTTCCCGGCGTCCTCGGCTCCGGTGCTGCGGGTATGGACAATGGTGCCGCCACGGGCTCCGGCGGACCGGGCCGCCTCCATGACCTTATCGGTATAGCCCTGGTTGGCAATGGCAACGATCAGCTGATAGGCAGCGTCCTTCATGGTCTCGTCCTCCTCTACGTCGATTTCCGGGACCTTGGAGGGGTCGCCGGAGGTCAGATAATTCATGGCGGTCTTGCCGCCGATGCTGCTCAGGGGCAGGCACACGGCGATGCCGCTTCCGGGAGCGGAAAGGTGCATGGTGGAAACCAGCTCCTTCACCAGGGTGTCCTTGCAGGCCGGGGTCACCACGGAAAACAGCACCGCCTTCTCCGTGGCCTCCAGGCCCAGATAGCTCAGCACATCGTCGCTGGCGGTGCCCCGGCCCAGGGCCGTGAACACCACCGGCGCGCCGAAGGCCCGGTAAAAATCCACAAATCGTCCGGAGCCCACCACCCGGTTGGTGATGGTGATCATCAAATACAGTCGTTTCATTCCGTTTCCTCCTATGCCAGCTCGATGATCTCTTCCACCTGGGCCACGGCTGCGGGAGCCACGTGCTTGATGCGCCGCTTATAGCTCACGCCCAGCAGCTGGATGGTTACCAGGGGCGTCATAGCCACCATGGCCACCACGCCGAAGGCGTCCGTGACCACGTTGCCGCCCACGGCGTCGCAGGCGCCCATGGCAAAGGGCAGCAGGAACGTGGCCGTCATGGGACCGGAGGCCACGCCGCCGGAGTCGAAGGCGATGGAGGTGAATATTTTCGGCACCACGAAGGACAGAGCCAGGCTCAGGGCATAACCCGGCAGCAGGAACCACATGATGGAGATACCCGTCAGCACCCGGATCATGGCCAGGCCCAGCGACACCGCCACGCCCAGCGACAGGGCCAGGTTCATGGCGCTGGCGGGGATGGAGCCGGCGGTGATCTCCTCCACCTGCCGGTTGAGGATGTGAACGGCGGGCTCCGCCGCCACGATGAAATAGCCGATGATCATAGCGATGGGAATCAGCACCCAGTTGCAGTCCAGAGACGCGATGCTGCTGCCCAGGAAATTGCCCACGGCCATAAAGCCCACATTGACGCCGGTCAGGAACAGCACCAGGCCCAGATAAGTATACAGGAAGCCCACCGCCATGCTCATGATCTGCCGCCGGCTCAGGCGGCGGGTCAGCAGCTGGAAGATCAGGAAGAAGCCCGCAATAGGCGCCAGGGACAGGAGAATTTCCTTGAAATATTCCGGCAGCGCATGGGTATAGGACCGGAACATCTCCACGGTGTCCTGGGCGTCGGGCACCGTCACCGGCGTATAGCTGCTGCCGTCGGGCTTATACAGAAGGCCCAGCAGCAGCACCGTCAGAATGGGGCCGATGGAGCACAGCGCCACCAGGCCGAAGCTGTCGCCTCCGGCATGCTTATCGTTTCGGACGGCACTGACGCCCACGCCCAGAGCCATGATAAACGGCACGGTCATGGGGCCGGTGGTAACGCCGCCGGAGTCAAAGGCGATGGCCCAGAAATCCGGGGACACGAACATGGCCAGGGTGAACACCACTGCATAAAACCCGATGAGCAGGTACGACAGCGGGATACCCAGCAGGATACGCAGCAGGGCGATGACCAGGAAAACGCCCACGCCCAGGGCAACGGACCAGATGATAACATTGTTCTCAATAGCGGGCACCTGGCCGGCCAGGACCTGCAGGTCCGGCTCCGCCACAGTGATGATGACGCCGATGAGAAAACTGATGCCCACGATGACCCACACCTTCTTGGAGCGGGTGATCTCCTTACCGACGGCCTCGCCCAGGGGGATCATGGACATCTCCGACCCCAGAGAAAACAGGCCCATGCCCACGATCAGCAGCAGACTGCCGATCAGAAACGCCATCATCGCGTTGTTGGATACCGGGGTCACGGTGAAGCAAAGCAGCAGCACAATGGCCGTGATGGGCAGCACCGAGGTCAGCGACTCCCGCATGGGCTTGCGGAAAATCGCCAGAACCTGCCCCTTCTCCCGGTGCTTCCGGCGCAGGCGGGCCTGCTGGGTCAACAGATCAGGTTTCTTGCGTGACAACAAACAATTCCTCCTTCAAAATTCCGGCAATCAAAACGATAGCGTACCTGTCCGGCTTGGCGGGCAGATACGCAAACTCTACCATTAACAAATATAATACCATAGCTTCCCATTTTCAGCAAGAAAGAATCTGTAAAAAAAGTGTGAACATCTGACAGGGAAAACTCCTTGTCAGCGGTAGAAAATCCAGAAAAACACTCCTCTTTTGCATGTTTACTCTCCTGCCGCCACGAAAAAAAATTTGCGTCGTGATGAAAAAATATGAAAAATAGCGGTTGACAAATGCCGCGGATGGTGCTAACATGCACCCATCGACAAGAAACGCCGCCTGTGCGGCGGGAAAGGGAACACGCCATGACGAAGCAGCTCTGCGGCAACAGCATGATGATGACCATGATGCACATGTGCGGCATGTGCATGCTTTGCTATGGAAAAAATGGTCATTCCCTTTCAGCGCTTGCCTGAATGAATCGTTTGCGGCAGCGGAAGGTCAATGACCTTCCGCTGTTTTTTTGCTGCATGAAAGGAGCTGAAAAACCGTGTGCCTGATGCCGGGCCTCATTACCCTGCTGGACGATCGAATGTGCCCCCGGGCCATCGGATGTTCCATACAAGAGAATCAATCAACCGACTTTGACATAAAAAGGAGATAACCATCATGAAAAAGAATTCCGTTCGGCTCACCGCGCTGATCCTGGCGCTGGTCCTGTCCCTGTCCCTGGCTCTGACGGGCTGCGGCTCCAAGAGCACCTCCCTGAAGATCGCCGTTCCCAACGACACCACCAACGAGGCCCGCGCCCTGCTGCTGCTCCAGGAAAACGGCATCATCAAGCTGCGCGACGGCGCCGGCATCACCGCCACCAAGAACGACATCGTGGAGAATCCCTACAACGTGGAGATCGTAGAGGCCGAGGCCGCCCGTCTGCCCGATATGCTGAAGGACGCCGACTATGCCGTCATCAACTCCAACTACGCCATCAACGCCGGCCTGAATCCCGTGAATGATTCCCTGGCCATCGAGGGCTCCTCCTCCGCCTATGCCAACATTCTGGCGGTGAAGGAGGGCAACGAGACCGCCCCCAAGATCCTGGCCCTGAAGGCCGCGCTGGAGAGCCAGCAGGTGGCCAGCTTCATCGAGAGCAAGTACAGTGGCTCCGTGGTCAGCACCGTGGACCACCCCGGCACCGGCTATGACGATTCCGTGGACTATGAGGCTCTGAAGGGCCAGACCATCACCGTGGCCGCCTCCCCCACGCCCCACGCCGAGATCCTGGAGGTTGTCAAGGAGATCCTGGCCGCTAAGGGCATTACCCTGGACATTCAGGTTTATAACGACTATGTGGTGCCCAACACCGTGGTGGACGACGGCACCGTGGACGCCAACTACTTCCAGCATCTGCCCTATCTGGAGGACTTCAACGCCGAGAACAACACCCACATCGTGTCCGTCAGCGCCATCCATGTGGAGCCCATGGGCCTGTATGGCGGCCTGCAGACCAGCCTGGACGCTCTGAAGGCTTCCAAGTAACCGTTTATCAACAACAGAAGGGGAGGCAGCAGCCTTGATCGAATTACAGCATGTCAGCAAGACCTTTGAAAACGCCGGCGGGCGGGTGGACGCCCTGCGGGACGTGTCCCTGACCATCGCCGACGGGGATATCTATGGCATCATCGGCATGAGCGGCGCAGGCAAGAGCACTCTGGTCCGCTGCATCAATATGCTGGAGCGGCCCACGGAGGGCCGGGTCATCGTCAACGGCCAGCAGCTGGACGCCATGACCCCGGCCCAGCTGCGGGCGGCCCGGCGGGAGATCACCATGATCTTCCAGCGGTTCAACCTGCTGATGCAGCGCACCTGCCTGCAGAACATCTGCTTCCCCATGGAGCTGGCCGGGGTGGGCCGGAAGGAGGCCCAGGCCAAGGCCCGGCAGCTACTGGAGCTGGTGGGGCTGCCGGATAAGGCCCAGGCCTATCCCGCACAGCTCTCCGGCGGCCAGCAGCAGCGCATTGCCATCGCCCGGGCCCTGGCCACCAATCCCAAGGTGTTGCTGTGCGACGAGGCCACCAGCGCCCTGGACCCCAAAACCACCCGGCAGATCCTGGAGCTGATCCAGGACATCAACCGCAAGCTGGGCATCACCGTGGTGGTCATCACCCACCAGATGAGCGTGGTAAAGGAAATCTGCACCCACGTGGCCATCCTGGACGATGGCGAGGTGGTGGAGGACGGCCTGGTATCGGCGGTGTTCTCCGCCCCCAAGTCCCAGGCGGCCCGGCACCTGGTATTCCCCGGCGGGGCCGACGCGGCAGTGTCCGACCCCAGCCAGGAGCGGCGTATCCGCCTGATCTTCCGCAGCGCCCAGACCACGGCCATCCCCATGGTGGCCCGTCTGGCAGCGGAGGAAAGCATATACGCCAACGTCATTTCCGCCAGCACCCAGAAGCTGTCGGAGGAGATCTACGGCAGCATGCTGCTGGGCGTGCCCAGGGGACAGCTGGACCGGGCCATGGGGTTTTTCCGCAGCATCCCCAATTTGCAGGCAGAGGAGGTAAGCGTGGATGTACACTGATTTATTTACGCCGGAGTCCCTGGCGGAGCTGAAAACGGCCTTTGTGACCCAGTTCCCCATGGCGCTTTGGGAGACGTTTTATGTAACGGTGCTGTCCACCGCCCTGGCCGTGGTGCTGGGCCTGCCGCTGGGCGTGCTGCTGGTGGCGGGAGAAAAGGACGGCGTCCTGCCCCTGCCGAAGCCGGTGCTGTCGGCGCTGAACGTGGTTATCAACCTGCTGCGGTCCATCCCGTTTCTGATCCTGATGATTATGGTGTTCCCTCTGTCCCGGCTCATCATCGGCACCGCCGTGGGCACCACAGCCACCATCGTCCCCCTGGTGGTGGCGGCATTCCCCTTTGTGGCAAGACTGGTGGAGAGCAGCCTGCGGGAGGTAGACCCCAACATCATCGAGGCGGCCCAGAGCATGGGCGCCACGCCCATGCAGATCATCTGCAAGGTGATGATCCCCGAAAGCGTGCCGTCCCTGATTCAGAACGTCACCATCTCCCTGACCACCATTCTGGGCTACTCCGCCATGAGCGGCATCATCGGCGGCGGCGGCCTGGGCAAGGTCGCCATCGACTACGGCTATTACCGGTACAAATACCTGGTGATGTTCGCGGCGGTGATCCTGCTGATCCTGCTGGTGCAGCTGTTCCAGACCGTTGGCACCCGCCTTGCCGTGAAATGCGACAAACGCCTGAAAAAGTAATTACTGTGGAAAGCAGTCTCTCTGCTGCCTGTCGTCCCCAAAAAGCATTGCCTTTTTTGACAAGCTCAAGGCCGCCGCGCTCTGCGGCGGCCTTTTTTCGCGTTTTTCGTCCCTTTTCCCAAACAATTTTCCCTGAGACGCCCCGCCGTGCTTGAAAGCACGGCAGCTTTGTGGTATCCTTATGCTGTATTTTTGTGCAAAGGAGACGATTCCGTGACTAAGCTGCGGGATAAGCGGCTGTTTCTGCTGGACATGGACGGCACCATCTACATCGGTGACCGCCTGTTCGACGGCGTACCGAAATTTCTGCGCCATGTGCGCGCCATGGGGGGCCGGTATCTGTTTCTGACCAACAATTCCTCCCGGGACGTGGAGGGCTACATGGAAAAGCTCCGCCGCATGGGCATCGAGACTACCCGGGACGACTATCTCACCTCCGTGGATGCCACCGTCCGCTATCTGCGGGAGACCCTGCCGGGAAAGACCTGCTATGTGTTCGGCACGGATTCCTTCCTGGCCCAGCTGGACGGAGCCGGTATCCCCGTGACCCGGGACCGGGAGCAGGCGGAGGTGCTTCTGTGCGGCTTCGACACGGAGCTCACGTTCCAGAAGCTGGAGGACGCCTGCATTCTGCTGAACCGGGGCGTTCCCTTCGTGGCCACCAACCCCGACTGGGTCTGCCCCACCTGGTACGGCTCCGTGCCCGACTGCGGCAGCGTCTGCCGCATGCTCACCACCGCCACCGGCCGGGAGCCTACGGTCATCGGCAAGCCCAGGCCCCAGATGGCCCTGCTGGCTATGGAGCGCACGGGCTTCTCCCCGGAGCAGACGGTGCTGCTGGGGGACCGGCTGTACACCGACATTGCCTGCGGCGTCAACGCCGGCATCGACACCGTGTTCGTCCTGTCCGGCGAGGGCACCATGGCGGACATCGACACCTATCAGATCCACCCCACCTGGGTGTATCCCGACATCGGTACCCTGTACCGGAAACTGGAGGAGACTGTATGAAACTCAACTACAAGCGGACTATTTTCGTGGGCTTTGCCTTCTTCCTGATCTGCTCGTTCTGGCAGGCCTATGACAACACCATCCCCCTGATCCTCACCAACAAATTCGGCATGAGCCAGGCATGGTCCGGCGTCATCATGGCCCTGGACAACGTGCTGGCCCTGTTCATGCTGCCCCTGTTCGGCGCCATTTCCGACAAGCACCGGGGCAAGCGGGGCCGCCGCACCCCCTTCATCGTGGTGGGTACCCTCATCGCCGCCGTGATGCTCATTGCCCTGTCCTTTGTGGACAACGCCCAGCTGCGGCACCTGTCCGATGTCTCCGCCATTGACGATCCCGCCGCCCTGGAGCAGATCTACGACCGCCAGGCCAACGAGACGCTGCTGACCCCCAGCGGCGACAAGTTCGTCCTGAGCCAGAAGTTCACCCAGGAGGAATTCATCCGGATCCGCAGCCAGGTGGAGCAGAACGGCAGCACCGTCACCAACCCCGACTATACCAACTATGTGGTCCCCGCCCGCCAGGCCTGCGCCTGGGACGCCACCGCCAAGAGCCCGGTGACCCTGGTGTTCTTCATTGTACTGCTACTGATCGTGCTGGTGTCCATGGCCGTGTTCCGGTCCCCGGCGGTGGCCCTGATGCCGGACGTGACCCTCAAGCCCCTGCGCTCCAAGGCCAACGCCGTCATCAATCTGATGGGCTCTGCCGGCGGCATTCTGGTGCTGGCTCTGGGCATGGTGTTCGCCACCTCCGCCGTCCGCAACTCCCTGATGAGCTACACCGGCTATTTCGCCGTCATTGCGGCCATCATGCTCTCCGCGCTGGTGATTTTCATGCTCACCGTCCGGGAAAAGGAGTGGGCCTACGAAATGCAGCAGCAGGCCGTGGCCCTGGGCATTGAGGAGGAGACTCAGGAGCAAGAGGAGGCCGCAGGCGGCCGCAAGCTGTCCGTGGACGAGGTAAAGTCCCTGATTTTCCTTCTCCTGTCCATCGTTCTGTGGTTCTTCGGCTACAACGCCGTCACCTCCAAGTATTCCGTGTACGCCAGCAATATTCTGCACAAGGACTATAACCTGACGCTGATCATCGCTCAGGCGGCGGCCATTGTCTCCTATCTGCCTGTGGGCTTCATCGCCTCCAAGGCAGGCCGGAAAAAGACCATCCTGGCCGGCGTGGTCATGCTGACCACCGCCTTCACCGTGGCCGCCTTCCTCAACGCCGAAAGCCCCACCATGCTGATGAACGCCATGTTCGCCCTGGCCGGTATCGCCTGGGCCACCATCAACGTCAACTCCTTCCCCATGGTGGTGGAGATGTGCTCCGGCGGCGACGTGGGCAAATATACCGGCTTTTACTACACCGCCTCCATGGCCGCCCAGGTGGCCACGCCTATGCTGTCCGGTCTGCTGATGGACCGCTTCGGCATGCATGTGCTGTTCCCCTACGCCGCCGTGTTCACGACTCTGGCCTTCGTCACCATGCTGTTCGTCCGCCATGGCGACAGCAAGCCCCAGGCCAAGATCGGTCTGGAAGCTCTGGACGAGATGGAGGATTGACGCAAAATGCCCGTTTTGATCGTATTGCTGGTTCTTTTGATCCTGGGAGAGCTTTTCACCCTGCTTCTGCAATGCCGCCGGGGCCACAGCGCCTGGGGCCTGCTGCGGCTGTTCCGCTACGCCCACCGGGGCTATCACGACAAGCCCCGCATTCCCGAAAACTCCATGGCCGCCTTCCGCCGGGCCATTGAAAACGGCTGCGGCGCAGAGCTGGATGTTCACCTGATGAAGGACGGCCGCCTGGCTGTCATCCACGATGCCAGCCTCAGGCGCACCGCCGGCGCCGACGTGCTGGTGGAGGACCTGACGGCAGAGGAGCTGAAGCAGTACCGCCTGGAGGGCACCGATGAGCAGATCCCCCTGCTGGAGGAGGTGCTGGAGCTGTTCCAGGACCGCACGCCCCTGATCATCGAGCTGAAGGCCGAGCGGGGCAACCACGCCGCCCTGGCGGAGGCCACCTGCCGCATGCTGGACCGGTACCGGGTTCATTACTGCATCGAATCCTTCGACCCCCGCTGCCTGATCTGGCTGAAAAAGAACCGCCCCGAGATCGTCCGTGGCCAGCTGTCTGAGCAGTTCCTGCGCCATGGTGAGACCGCCGGTCACGGCAAGGCCACCATGTGGCTTCTGGGGAATCTGTTTTCCAACGTGGCCGTGAGGCCCGACTTCATCGCCTACCGGTTCTCCGATCGGGACAACCTGTGTCTGCGCTGGTGCCGGAAATTCTACCATGTCCAGGAGGTAAACTGGACCATCCGAACGAAAGAGGAGATGGAAGCCGCCGAGGCCCAGGGAAACCTGGTGATCTTCGAGTGCTTCGATCCGAAGGGATAACGCTATGAGAGTCATCACCGGAACCGCCCGGGGCCGCCGCCTCAAGGAGCTCCAGGGCATGGATACCCGCCCCACCACAGACAAGGTCAAGGAGAGCATGTTCTCCATCCTGCAATTCGACATCGAGGGCCGCCGGGTGCTGGACCTGTTCGCCGGCACCGGTCAGCTGGGCATCGAGGCTCTGAGCCGCGGCGCGGCGGAGGCCGTGTTCGTGGACAAGCGCGCCGACGCCGTGAAGCTGGTCCGGGATAACCTGGAGCTGTGCGGTCTTTTGGACCGGGCCCGGGTCAGAAGCGGCGACTCCCTGGCCTATCTGCGCAGCGGCGAAAAGTTCGACCTGATCTTCCTGGACCCGCCCTACGCCTCCAGTCTGCTGGAGCAGGCTCTTTCGGATATTGCAGGGTTTGACATTTGTCGCGAACATGGTATAATAATGGCGGAAAGTCCGGCAGACGCCGTTTTGCCCGCCCTGGAGGCCCCCTACCGCCTTTACCGGGAGTATCGCTACGGTAAGATCAAGCTGACAGTCTACCACCGTCAGGGAAGCGAGGAATGACCCCCATGAAAATTGCGATCTATCCCGGCAGCTTCGACCCCATCACGCTGGGGCATATGGATATTATCCGCCGGGCCGCCCAGTGCTTTGACCAGGTGTACGTCTGCGTGCTGGTCAACTGCGACAAAAAGCCTATGTTCTCCGCCGACGAACGGGTGGAGATGATCCGCCGCTCCGTGGCAGACCTGCCCAATGTGGCGGCGGAGCATTACACCGGCCTGCTGGCGCAGTACGCCCGGGACAAGGGTGCCTGCGTTCTGGTAAAGGGTCTGCGCAACGCCACGGATTTCGACCAGGAGTACCAGATGGCCAGCATCAACCGGGGCATCCTGCCGGGACTGGAAACCGTATTCCTGCCGGCCAGTCCCGCCTACCAGCATTTCAGCAGCACCATGGTCCGGGAAATGCTCCGCTACGGACAGCCCATGGAACAATATGTGCCGGCCCCGGTGGCCGCGCAGTGGAAAGGACGGTCATAAATGGAAGATAAAAACGTACAGAAGCTCCTTGACATGCTGTACGGCATGATCGACGAGGCCCGGGGAGCTACCTTCAGCTCCGAAAAATGCATTATCAACCGGGAGGAAGCCCTGGACCTGCTGGACGAGGTCCGCACCAAGCTCCCCGCAGAGCTCAGCAAGGCGCAGGATCTGATGAAGTCCAAGGAGCAGTATGTGGACAAGGCCAATCGCGAGGTCAAGCGTATGCTGGACCAGGCCCAGGACGAGGCCAAGCGCCTGCGGGACCAGGCCCAGGAGGAGTCCCGCCGCATGCTGGAAAAGGCCCAGGAGGACGCCAAGACCATCGTCTCCGAAAGCGAGACCATTCAGCGGGCCCAGCGCCGCAGCAGCGAGATCATCCACCAGGCGGAGGACCGCAGCCGCCAGCTGTATCAGGTGGCCAACACCTACACCGAGGACGCTCTGCGCCGCACGGAGGAGGCCATCCAGGCCGCCCTGGACGAGGTCCGGGAGTCCCGCGTCCGCTTCCGCAGCGCCTCCGCCGAGCAGATGCAGGTCTGCCAGGAAAAGCTCAAGTCCGATCCCACCAAGCAGGCTTCGGAGGACTGACGAAATTTTCCGGCGTTTTCTGTGCATTTTGCTGGCACGCATTCTTCTTTTACCGCATATCCGCATACCGGCCGCTGTTTTCACGCCGGTATGCGATTTTTTTGTGCCGTTATAGAACAAGCGTTTCAAAAAGTGCAGGAATTTCCTGGAAACACCTGAAATTGGACAAATTTCCCGGAGAATATGGTCAAAAAAACCTCTTGCAAAATCCTATACCCTGCTATATAATAAAAATACATATCTGGCGGTGTCTTTTTTTTGATTCCGATGTGGGACTAAGTGGTGCCAAAACCCATACAGGTGTGGCTCTGTCCCACGATTTTCCCACAAAGTGGTGCCGAAGGGAGGGGATGCGGACATGAACGGCCAATATGCGCACAATATTGATGCCAAGGGCCGGCTGTTCATCCCCACCAAGCTCCGGGACGAGCTGGGCGGCACCCTCCACGTCACCGTGGGCCAGGACCACTGCCTGTCCGTTTTCTCCGACCAGGGCTGGGCCGACTTCAACGCCAGCCTCAAGGGCACGAGCTTTACCAGGATCAAGGGTCTGCGCATGATGTACGCTTACATGACCGACTGCGTGCCCGACGCCCAGGGCCGCATTCTCCTGCCCGCCAAGCTGCGCCAGTACGCCAACCTGGAAAAAGAGGTGGTCATCATCGGCGTCTTTGACCGGGCCGAGATCTGGAACGCCCAGCTGTGGCAGAAAATGGAGGACGAAGCCCTCCAATCCGGCCAGCTGGAGAAAGCAATGCAGGAAATGGGGATGTGAGCCATGGCATTTGACCGAAACGAAGCCGCTGACGTGGCCTTCGGCCACCGCCCGGTGCTGCTGGATGAGTGTATGGAGGGGCTGAATATCCGGCCGGACGGCATCTACCTGGACGGCACCCTGGGCCGGGCAGGTCACTCCTGGGAGATTGTCCGCCGTCTGACGGCCGGAGGCCGTCTCATCGGCCTGGACCGGGACGAGACCGCCCTGGAGGCTGCCCGCCGCCGCCTGGCCCCGTATATAGACCGCGTCACCCTGGTTCACAGCAACTTCAGCTGCGTGGCCCAGGTGCTGGACCAGCTGAACGTCCCGGCGGTGGACGGCATGCTCTTCGACCTGGGCGTGTCCTCTCCCCAACTGGACGACGCCCAGCGGGGCTTCTCCTACATGCACGACGCCCCCCTGGACATGCGCATGGACCGCACCGCCGGCCTGACGGCCCGCACCGTGGTCAACGAATGGCCCTATGAGGAGCTGCGCCGCATCCTTTATGAATACGGCGAGGAGCGCTATGCCCCGGCCATTGCCAGACGCATCGTCACCGCCCGGGAGGAAGCTCCCATCGAGACCACCGGCCAGCTGGTGGAGCTCATCAAAAGTGCCATGCCGCCCCAGGCTCTGCGGGAAAAGCAGCATCCGGCCAAGCGGAGCTTCCAGGCCCTACGCATCGCCGTCAACGGCGAGCTGGACGAGCTCACCGCCATGCTCCGGGCTGCGGCCCAACGTCTGGCCCCCGGCGGCCGCCTGGCCGTCATTACCTTCCACTCTCTGGAAGACCGCATTGTCAAGAAAACCCTCCAGGAGCTGGCCACCGGCTGCACCTGCCCCCCGAATTTCCCGGTCTGCGTCTGCGGCAAGAAGCCCACGGTGCGTCTGGTGAACCGCAAGCCCATCGTCTGCGGCCCCGCAGAGCTGACTTATAACCCCCGTGCCCGCAGCGCCAAGCTGCGCGTGGCGGAAAAGCTGTAAATTTTTCCCCCGTTTTCGGAAACGATTTCAACATATGAAAGGAGCTGCCCTACCATGGCGGAGAACAAGAACAGGATGAATAACGAGCCGGTGTTCGGCAGCCTGGCTTATGACCTGAACGCCCTGAACTGGGAGCAGCTTGACGGCAACGCCGTCCGCCAGCCCCAGGAGCCCCTGCGCCGCCCGGAGCGGGATATCCGCCCCCAGCGGGAGCCTCGCCGCCGTCCGGCGGCCCGCCCCCGGGAGCACGCCTCCCCCATTCTGGTGGGCGGCGTGGCCGTTCTGGCCCTGATGGTCGTGGTGCTGATGATGGGCTATGTGAAGCTGACCCAGGCCAGCCACGACCTTACCGCCAAGCAGTCCCAGCTCCAGCAGGTCCAGGAGGAGCGCGTGGCCCTGGGCGTGGCATATGAAAAGGCCTTCGACCAGGCCGCCGTAAAGGCCGCCGCCCAGGCGGCCGGCATGACCAAGCCTACCAGCGACCAGATCGAGTATATCGAGCTGGGCGGAGCGGATATGGCCGAGATCTGTCGTCCCGAAAGCACCGGACCCCTGGCCCAGGCATGGACCTGGCTCAAGGACGGCATCGGCGCGGTGGTGGAATATTTCCGCTGAGCGCCGCCATATAGTGAAAACGCGCAAGGAGTGAGAAGGAAACTTCTTGCTCCTTGCCTTGGCATTCCGGCGGAAGGAGACACCCATGTTCAGTCGCAGAAAGAGAACCCCCCGATCCCAGTCCCAGCGGCCCCAGACCGCCCCCGGCAAGCCCCAGGCCCCTGGCCGCCCGCCGGAGTTCTACGCCCGGCAGGCCACCCGCACCGTCCGCAGCCGCACCTTCTGGCTGATGCTGGTCATGGGCATCCTGGTGTTCGTGATCCTGTTTTTCCAGCTGTACCACCTTCAGATCACCCGGCATAAGGAGCTCCAGACCAAGGCTCTGGACCAGCAGACCCGCCAGACGGTGGTCTCCGCCTTCCGGGGCACCATCTACGACCGCAACGGCAGCCAGCTGGCGGTATCCGTGTCCACGGAGGACGTTGTGATGTCCCCCTACCACATGAAAAAGCAGCTGGATGATGAGGCAGAGCGGCTGGAGAAGATCCGCCTGGAAAACGCCCAGCTGAAGAAGGGCGAGACGCCTCAGTCCGAGGACACAACGGTTCTTTGGGACTATGACTCCCTGGCCGCCAGCCTGGCTGATATCCTGGGCATATCCCAGGACGACGTCAGGGAGCGCATGAACAACACCGACTCGCAGTATGAACTTCTGGCCAAAAAGGTGGATGAGGATACGGCAAACCAGATCCGTCAGCTCATCAATGACTTGAAGGTTGAGGGGCTGGACCTGACTGCAACATCCAAGCGGGTGTACCCCTACGGTTCCCTGGCCTCTCATGTTCTGGGCTTTGTGGGCACCGACAACACCGGCCTGTACGGCCTGGAGTCCCGCTATGACAAGTATCTCCAGGGCCAGACCGGCCTGGTGGTCACCGCCAAGGACGAACGGGGCAATCCCCTTCCCTATGAATACGAGCAGTATTTCGCCGCCCAGAGCGGTCAGGACCTGGTCCTGACCCTGGACGCCAACGTCCAGTATTACCTGGAAAAATATGTAGGTGAAATGGCCGATAAATACGGCGCGGAGAACGGCGCCACCGGCATCGTCATGGACGTCAAGACCGGCGGCGTTCTGGGGATGGTGTCCTACCCCACCTATGACCTCAATAACGCCTTTACCGTCCAGAACGACCTGTTCAAAAAGAATCTCACCGACACCTCCGATCAGCTGCTGAAGCAGTGGCGCAACAAGACCCTCAACGACACCTACGAGCCCGGCTCTACCTTCAAGATCCTCACCATGTCCGCCGCCATGGAGGAGGGGCTCATCAATATGAACACCACCTATACCTGCACCGGCGGCATCCATGTGTCCGACGCCACCATCCACTGCACCGGCACCCACGGCACCCAGACCCTGAAGGAGGCCGCGGCCCATTCCTGCAACCCCGCTTTTATCACCTTCGGTCTGCAGCTGGGCAACGAGAAGTTCTATGAATATATGAACGACTTCGGCCTCATGCAGGGCTCCGGCGTGGATCTGGACGGCGAGGCCAGCGGCGTGTTCGCCAGTCCCGAGAGCTTCACCCAGCTGGACCTGGCCTGCTACGCCTTCGGCCAGAACTTCAACGTCACCCCCATGGCCCTGATTGCGGCCCAGGCGGCCTGCGTCAACGGCGGCTATCTGCACGCCCCCTATCTGGTGGAGCAGATCGTGGACAGTGACGGCAACGTCACCTATCAGCATGACAACACGCCCGTGCGCCAGGTCATCAGCGAGGAGACCAGCGCCCATGTCCGGGAATGTCTGGAATATGTCGTATCCGACGGCACCGGCCGCAACGGCCAGGTGAAGGGCTACCGCGTAGGCGGCAAAACCGGCACCGCCGACAAGGGCCAGACCGGCGACCTGGTGGTCTCCTTTGTCAGCTTTGCCCCGGCGGACGATCCCCAGGTCATCATCCTGGTGACCATGGATACTCCCAGCCGCAGCGCCGGCACCTCCGTGTCCGGCGGCAGCATGGTGGCCCCTGTCAACAGCAAGATCATGGCGGATATCCTGCCCTATCTGGGCATCGAGCCCACCTACAGCGCCGAGGAGCTGCTGGGCGCGGATACCACCGTTCCCTATGTCATCGGCAGCACCGTGGAGGATGCCAGGAGCCGTATGGAGGCCCGGGGCTTCACCTGCAAGGTGGTAGGCTCCGGCGGCACCGTCACGGACCAGACTCCTGCCGGCGGCGCGGTGATCCCCGGCAAGGCCACGATCATTCTCTATGCCGGGGCCGAAAAGCCCAACACCATGTACACCGTTCCCCAGCTGGTGGGCAAAACGGCGGCGGAGGCCAACGTGGCCGCCACCAACGCCGGACTCCTGGTGCGGTTCAGCGGCGCCACGCAGACCACCTCCGGCAATATCCGGGTGCTGAGCCAGAGCCTGGAGGCCGGACAGCAGGTGCCTGCCGGCACGGTGATCACCGTCCAGCTGGGCGATACCAATATGTCAGACTAAGGGAAAGGAGTCCCCTCTGTGGATCTGCGGGACCTGCTGGCAGGCATTCCCATCCGGGACGCATCGCCGGACCTGCCCCGGGACGTCACCGGCGCAGGCTATGATTCCCACACGATACAGCCCGGTCAGGCGTTTGTGGCCATCCACGGCGCCGCCGCCGACGGCCACGACTATACGGCTCTGGCCCGGCAGCGGGGCGCAGCCTGCGCCATATCCACCCATCCGGTGGAGGGCCTGCCCTACGTCATTGTCCCCGACACCCGGCAGGCCCTGGCCCGGATGGCCGGAAACTTCTTCCGCCACCCGGACCGGGAGCTGCACCTCATCGGCGTCACCGGCACCAACGGAAAAACCTCCGTGGCCTGGCTGACGGCAGGCATGCTCCAGACCCTGGGCATACGGACCGGTCTCATGGGCACCAACGGCTGCCGCATCGGGGACACGGTCCTCCCCTCCCGCCGCACCACCCCCGAATCCTGGGAGGTGCAGCGTCTGCTGCGGCAAATGGCCGATTCCGGGTGCACCTACGCGGTGATGGAGGTATCCTCCCACGCATTGGCACTTGACCGCGTCTGCGGCTTGGCGTATACTATAGCCGCTTTCACCAATCTCAGCCGGGACCACCTGGACTTTCACGGCACCATGGACCGCTATGCGCAGGCAAAGTCCGCACTGTTCCGCCAGTGCGGGCAGGCCGCCGTGAACCGGGATGACCCGTGGGCCTCCCGCATTCTCCGGGGCTGCGTCTGCCCCGTGTATGGCTATGGCATCCGCAGCGGCGACCTGCGGGCCGAGGACGTGGTCCTCTCCCCCGCCAGCGTCCGCTTCACCGCCCGGGAGGGCGCGTCGACGGCTCCCGCCGCCGTTCCCATCCCCGGTATGTTCACCGTGTACAACACCTTGGCGGCCCTGTCCATTGCCCGCCTGTCGGGCATTTCCCTGGCGGACGCGGCAAAGGCGTTGGGACAGTCCCGCTCTGTTCCGGGGCGGATGGAGCCGGTACCGGTGCCGGGGCGCGGCTATCGCGTGTTCATCGACTTTGCCCACACGCCGGACGCCATGGAAAACGCCCTGAAAACCGCCCGGTCCCTGACCTCCGGGCGACTCATTGCGGTGTTCGGCTGCGGCGGCGGCCGGGACCCCGGCAAGCGCCCCCTGATGGGCGCGGCGGCCTCCCGATACGCCGACCTGACGATCCTCACCTCCGATAATCCCCGGACGGAGGACCCGCTGGCCATTATCCGGGATATCCTCCCGGGCATCACCGGCAGCCACCAGGTGGTGCCGGACCGCCGGGAAGCCATTTTCCGGGCTCTGTCCCTGGCCCGCAGCGGTGATACCGTTCTCCTGTGCGGCAAGGGCCACGAGACCACCCAGGAAACAGACGGAAAGCTGCTGCCATTGGATGAAAGGCAGATCATTGCGGAATATATAAACGGAAGCTGACCACGTCCCCACGGGACGGGAAGGAGAGAACATGATGGAAATTATTCTGGCCGGCGTCGTAAGCCTGGCGATCACCCTGGCAGCCGGTAAGCTGCTGATCCCCGCCCTGATCCGGCTGAAGGCCGGGCAGAGCATCAAGGAGGTTGGCCCCACCTGGCACAAGGGCAAACAGGGCACTCCCACCATGGGCGGCCTGATGTTCATCATCGGCATCGGCATCGCCATTCTGATCCTGGGCTGGAGGGGCATGCTGGAGGGGAACTTCACCCACCTGTATGTCTATGTATTCGCCCTGGTATTCGGCGTCATCGGCTATATCGACGACTATCAGAAGGTGAAGCATCACCACAACACCGGCCTCACCGCCCCCCAGAAGTTCCTGCTTCAGCTGGCGGCGGCCATTGCCTTCCTGTGTCTCATGCGGTACGAGGGCATGCTGAGCCCCAACCTGTATATCCCCTTCTTCAACACCCATCTGGTGCTGCCGTGGGTGGTGTATATGATCTTCGCCGCCTTCGTCATCATCGGCACCGTCAACGCCGTGAACATTACCGACGGCATCGACGGTCTGTCCTCCAGCGTCACGGTGCCGGTGGCTGTATTCTTCGCGGTGCTGGGCGGCATGTGGCAGGGCTTCGGCCAGCTGGGCGTTTTTGCCGGCGCTCTGGTGGGCGGCCTGCTGGGCTTCCTGTGCTATAACCACTATCCTGCGAAGGTGTTCATGGGCGATACCGGCTCCCTGTTCCTGGGCGGTGCGGTGGCAGCCCTGGCCTTTGCCTATGACATGCCCCTGATCCTGCTGCTGGTAGGCTTTGTCTATCTATGCGAAACGCTGTCCGACATCATCCAGGTGACGTATTTCAAGCTCACCCACGGCAAGCGGATCTTTAAGATGGCCCCCCTCCACCACCACTTCGAGATGTGCGGCTGGAAGGAGACCAAAATCGTGGCGGTATTTGCCGCCGTCAGCGCCCTGTTCTGCGTTCTGGCTTATCTGGGCGTTATGGATCGCTTCGGCGCATAACCAAAAGCATTTCGGAAAGGAGGGGAGCCCATGGCCCTGCGCACAACCAAACGACGTCCCGTGGGGACCTGGAGCGCCCAACGGCGCCAGGACGCCATGGAGCAGTCCCGGGAAGCCGCCCGGGGTCCTATGGACCTGCCGTTTCTGCTGCTGACGCTGCTGCTGACGGCTATGGGCATGGTCATGGTGCTGTCCGCCAGCTTCCCCTCCGCCTACTACGAAAACGGCGGCAACGGCGCGTACTACTTCATCCGCCAGGGCATTTTCGCCCTGCTGGGCCTTGCCGTTATGTTCGCTCTCAGCAAGCTGAACTATCAGCGTCTGCGGGGCGTGGGCCGTCTGCTGCTGTGGGCGTCCTTGGCGCTGCTGGTGCTGGTCATCATTCCCCATAACCCCATTGCCATCACGGAAAACGGCGCCACCCGCTGGCTGGGCATCAAGGGCACCGTTCTGCGGTTCCAGCCCTCCGAGATCGCCAAGCTCGCCGTGGTCATCTACTTTTCCGCCACCATCTCCAAAAAGCGCGAGAAAATGCAGACCTGGCGTCAGGGCATCTGGCCGTATCTGCTGATCCTGGGCGTTATCGCGGGCCTTATGATGCTGGAGCCTCACTTGTCCGGCACCATCCTCATTGTCTGCACCGGCATCGTTCTGATGATCGTGGGCGGCATTAAGGGCTGGCTGATCCCCACCGGCATTGCCGGCGTGGGCCTGGTGGGCGCTCTGTACGTCACCCTGGTGAAAAAGGGCATCCTCCACTATGGCGAGGACCGCATCAACACCTGGCGGGACCCCTTCAACGCCGATTGGTACCGGGGCGACGGCTGGCAGAGCGCTCAGTGCCAGATCGCCATCGGCTCCGGCGGCCTGCTGGGCGTGGGCCTGGGCAAGGGACGGCAGAAATTCCTCTACCTGCCCGAGGAGCACAATGACTGCATCTTCGCCGTGATCTGCGAGGAGCTGGGCCTGGTGGGTGCCTGCGTCGTCATGCTGGTATTCGCCCTGCTGATCCTCCGGGGCTTCTGGATCGCCCTCCACGCCCGGGACCGGTTCGGCGCTCTGCTGGTGGTAGGCTTCATGACCCTCACCAGTCTGCAAACCTTTCTGAACATTGCGGTGGTCACGGGCCTGGTGCCCACCACCGGTATTTCCCTCCCCTTCTTCAGCTACGGCGGCACGGCCCTGCTGTGCCAGCTGGCGGAGATGGGCATCGTACTCAGCGTTTCGCGGCAGATGCCTGCGCCGCAGAACGGATAGGAGGCGCGGCAAAATGAAAGTGATTTTTACCTGCGGCGGAACGGCGGGCCATGTGAACCCCGCCCTGGCTCTGGCCGGATACATGCGGCAGCAGGACCCCAAAGCCCGGTTTCTGTTTGTGGGCACCCCCGACGGTATGGAGCGCGACCTGGTGGAAAAGGCGGGCTACCCCTTCCGGGGCATTCCCATGGGCGGCTTTCAGCGCTCCCTGGGCCACGGCGGCCTGGGGCACAACCTGAACTCCCTGGCCATGCTGGCCAGGTCCCGCAGCCGTGCCCGGGCCATTCTCCGTGATTTCCGTCCCGATCTGGTGGTGGGCACCGGCGGCTATGCCAGCTATCCGGTGGTAAAATGCGCCGCCGGCATGGGCATCCCCACGGCGGTCCACGAGTCCAACATGGTCCCGGGCCTCACCACCAAAATGCTGGAGGGCTCCGCCGACCGCATCATGGTGGGCTTCGAGGAGTGCCGCCGGCACTATCGCCGCCCCGGCAAGATCGTTGTCACCGGCACCCCGGTGCGGGGCGACTTCTTTGACCTGACCCGTGCCCAGGCCCGGGAAAAGCTGGGCCTGACCGATGACCGGCCTCTGGTGGTGTCCTTCTGGGGCAGCCTGGGTGCCAGCCATATGAACGCCCACATGGAGGATTTCTTCCGCCTGGAGGCGGCGGACGGCATGCCCTTCCACCACATCCACGGCGTGGGCAAAAGCGGCTACCCCGCCATGACCGCCCGCCTGCGGGCAGACGGCCTGGACCATGTCCCCGGGCTGGACGTCCGGGAGTATATCTACGACATGGCTCCCGTCATGCGGGCGGCAGACCTGGTGATCTGCCGGGCCGGCGCCTCCACCATCAGCGAGATCACGGCCCTGGCCACTCCGGCCATCCTGGTCCCCTCCCCTTACGTCACCAACAATCACCAGGAGAAGAACGCCCGGATTCTGGAGCGGCACGGCGGAGCCGTGGTGCTGCTGGAATCGGAGGCCTCCGGCGAAGCGCTTTACCGGACGGCCCGGGACATTCTCCGTGACCCCCAGCGCCAGGCGGACATGAGCCGCGGCATGGCGGAGCTGGGCATCCGGGACGCCACAAAGCGTCTCTATGACACCGTCATGAGCATCCGCAAGTAACCCCCTGCCCCACCCCCTGCATAGGATAGCGGGAAAAAGCTATGAAAGGCGGGGGCATATGAGCCTGATGATAGAAGGGGGACGCCGCCTGTCCGGCGACCTGACGGTACAGGGGGCAAAAAACAGCGTGCTGCCCATTCTGGCAGCGTGTATTCTCAGCGGGGACGTCTGCGTTCTGCAGCGCTGTCCCCATCTGGAGGACGTGGACACGTCCATTGACATCCTGCGGCACCTGGGCTGCGCCGTTCGCTGGAACGGCCCGGACCTGGAGGTGGATTCCTCCACGCTGACCCGCTGGGACATTCCGGACCGGCTTATGCGCCGCATGCGCTCGTCTGTGGTGTTTCTGGGGGCCATTCTGGCCCGCTGCGGTCAGGCGGAGCTGTCGTACCCCGGCGGCTGCGCCATCGGGGCCCGGCCCATCGACCTGCACCTGTCCGCCCTGCGGACCCTGGGTGCCTGTATCCGGGAGGAGGGCGGCCGCCTGGACTGCACCGCCTCCGGCCTCGCCGGGGCCGAGATCGTTCTGAGCATCCCCAGCGTGGGGGCCACGGAAAACGCCATGCTGGCCGCCATCGGTGCCAAGGGCGTCACCACCGTTTCCAACGCTGCCCGGGAACCGGAGATCGTGGACCTGCAGGCCTTTCTGCAAAAGCTGGGGGCCAGCGTTCACGGCGCAGGCACCTCCACCGTGGTCATCGAAGGCGCGGAGGAGCCGCTCCATGGCTGCTGCCACCGCATTCTTGGGGACCGCATCGCGGCGGCTACATATCTGGCGGCGGCAGCCGCCTCCGGCGGAGACATTTTCCTCCGGGACGTGGACTACCGCCACCTGTCCACCGTTACCGGCGTGCTGCGCCAGGCCGGCTGCGGTCTGGTCTGCCGGGACGACGGCATCCGACTGACCTCCGACGGGCATCTGCGGGCCGTCAGTCCCATTCGCACCGCACCGTATCCGGGCTTCCCCACCGACGCCCAGGCAGTGCTGATGGCGTCGCTGCTGCGCAGCAGCGGCACCACCGTATTCGTGGAAAACATTTTCGAGAGCCGTTACCGCCATGTGCCCGAGCTGGTGCGCATGGGGGCCGACATCCGGCTGGAGGGCCGGGTGGCGGTGGTATGCGGCGTTGACCGGCTCCACGCCGCCCGGGTCCGGGCTATGGATCTTCGGGGCGGAGCCGCCCTGGTGATTGCCGGGCTCCAGGCCCACGGCGTCACCACGGTGGAGCACCTCCACCACATCCGCCGGGGCTACAGCGACCTGCCCGGCGACCTGGCCCGCCTGGGGGCCCACATACACACAGATATCACAGAGGGAGGAGCTTCCAATGACCCAACCCCGCAAGCACAGACGCAGCCGCCGCCGGAAGCGGCAGGGCAGCCTTGCGTTTCTCTATAGACTTCTTACGTTTGTTCTGATCTGCGGCGCCATTGTGGCGGCCCTGTCCCTGTTTTTCAAGGCGGAGCAGATTTTTGTCACCGGCACCTCCCGCTATTCCCAGCAGCAGGTGCTTCAGGCCAGCGGCATCCGCCAGGGCGGGAACCTGTTCCTGCTGAACAAGCACCAGGCCGCCGCATCCATTACCGAGCAGCTGCCCTATGTGGAGTCCGTCCGCATCCGCCGCCAGCTGCCCAACGCCCTGCATATTGAGATCACCGAGTGCGCCCACCCTCTGGCCCTGGAGCAGGATGGCGCGGTGTGGCTTCTCAACGGCAGCGGCAAGCTCATCGATAAGCTCCAGCCCGGCCAGGGGGAGTCCTACCCCCTGGTCACGGGCCTGACCCTGACATCCCCCCAGCTGAACCGGCTGGCCGTGCCGGATAACACCGACAAATGGGACACACTCCGGCAGCTGTGGCAGCAGCTGCTGAGCAAGGACATGGCCGGCAGCGTCCAGTCCATCGACCTGGAGGACCCCAGCCGCATCACCCTGCGCTATCTGGACCGCTTCGATGTGGTCCTGAAGAAGGACGACGACTTTGATTACCGCCTGAACTACCTGGAGGCGGTGATCGGCCGTCTGGACGGCAGCGACCAGGGCACCATTCAGTGGGACAAGGACGGCAAGGCCCGGTTCATTCCCGGCTAAACCGCAACTTTTTCCGGGAAATCATCCCCCGCCCCTTGACGGGTCACTGAATCCGTTATACAATAGAAAAAGCACGTTATATTGCATACGATCATCTTTCGATATATACTGGCAGGAGGAACCGTCATGGCATTTGAAATGGAAACCGGCCCCGAAAATGTGGTCAATATCAAGGTCGTCGGCGTCGGCGGCGGCGGCAACAATGTGGTCAACCGCATGGTGCGCAGCGGCACCAAGGGCGTGGACTTCGTGGCCGTCAACACGGACAAGCAGGTGCTCAATGCGTCCAGCGCTACTTATAAAATTCAGATCGGCGAGAAGCTGACCCACGGCAAGGGTGCCGGCTCCAACCCCGAGGTGGGCCAGAAGGCCGCCGAGGAGAGCCGCAACCAGCTGACCAAGGCCCTGGAGGGCACCGATATGGTGTTCATCACCGCCGGTATGGGCGGCGGCACCGGCACCGGCGCTGCCCCTGTGGTGGCGGAAATCGCCCGTGAGCTGGGCGTACTGACGGTAGGCGTAGTCACCAAGCCCTTCTCCTTCGAGGGACGCCGCCGGATGATGCAGGCGGAAAAGGGCGTCGAGGAGCTGCGTAGCCGGGTGGATTCTCTGGTCATCATCCCCAACGAGCGCCTGAAATACGCCACCGATCAGAAGATCACCTTTGCCAATGCCTTTGAGATCGCCGATGATGTGCTGCGCCAGGCGGTGCAGTCCATTTCCGACCTGATCCGCGACACCGGCTTCATCAATCTGGACTTTGCCGACGTCACCACGGTGATGAAGGACGCGGGCCTGGCCCACATGGGCGTGGGCCGCGCTGCCGGCAAGGGCAAGGCCGAGGAGGCCGCCAAGATGGCTATTTCCAGCCCTCTGCTGGAGACGTCCATCAACGGCGCCCACGGCGTCCTGATCAACGTCACCGGCTCCATGGACATCGGCCTGGAGGAGGTGGAGCAGGCCGCCAGCCTGGTCCAGGACGCCGTTCATCCCGACGCCGTCACCATCTTCGGCGCCACCTTTGACGAGTCCCTGGAGGACGAGATCCGCGTCACCGTCATCGCCACCGGCTTCGCCGAGAACAAGCCCCAGGCGGAGCAGCCCGCCCAACCGGCTCAGCCCATGCAGTCTGCCCAGCCCGTACAGCAGACGCAGACCGTGCCCCAGCAGCCAGCGATGTCTCAGCAGGCCCAGCAGCTCAATGACGCCGTGGACCGGGAGGCCAGCACCGCCCGGGAAAACATCGACCGCGCCTACGACGACATTTTCAAAATCTTTTCCAAGGATAAATAAGCAATTACGGCAAAAAAAGAGGACCTTTTTCAGGTCCTCTTTTTTTGCCTGTTTACATGTACCGCACCACGATGCACACCATAGACACCGCCATTACCATGATGGTAGCCGGCGCACAGTACCGGCAATACTTGCCCCAGGTCACAGGATGTCCGTTCTTGGCGGCCACCGACGTCCCCACCACATTGGCGGAGGCTCCGATGGGCGTTGCGCTGCCGCCCAGATCCGTGCCCATAGACAGGGCCCACGCCAGAACGTGCAGGTCAACGCCTTGGGTCTGGGCCATAGCCTGGATCACCGGCACCATGGTAGCCGCAAAGGGGATATTGTCCACAAAGGCGCTGGCCACAGCGGACACCCACAGGATGATGGCCACCATCACAACGGCCTTGCCGCCGCTGAGCCTGGCGATGCCGTCCGCCAACACGCCCAGGCAGCCGGTACGCTCCAGCCCGGCCACCACCACGAACAGCCCCGTGAAAAACAGCAGCGTCGTCTTATAGTCCACCCGGGCAAACAGCCCTGCGGCAGCCTTTCTTCCGCTGGTCAGCAGCGTCACAAGACTCATCAGCGCTGCGGCGATGCAGCCGATGGTGGCCACCGTCAGCTCCGTCTGGGCGTGGGTAATCAGCAGGACCACCACCACCAGGAACGATGCGCCGCAGCCATAGAAGCCCGCCCGGTTCTTCACCGCCGACGCCGCGTCGGGGTACACCACATTGGCCGGGCGGTTCTTTTCGCTTTCGGCCAGAGGCTTGCGGAAGCACAGGAAGAAATACACCACCGTGAACACCAGGCACACCCCGGCGATAACGCCGGTGTTGCCCAGGAAGTCGAAGAAGCTCAGCCCCAGGGACGTGCCGATGATGATGTTGGGGGGGTCGCCGCACATGGTAGCCGATCCGCCCAGATTGGCACAGAAGATTTCCGCCAGGATCATAGGCACCGGGTCGAAATACAGGGTCTTGGCCAGCTCCGCCGTCACGGCAGCCAGGAACAGGATCACCGTAATGCTGTCGATGAACATAGCCAGCAGCGCTGACATCACCATGAAGCAGAGCAGCAGCGGCACCGTCCGATAGTTCACCAGCTTCGCGATCTTCAGACACAGCCATTGGAAGATCCCCGCATGGCCCATGCCCTCTACCATCACCATCATGCCGGCAATAAACACAATGGTGGACCAGTTGATGCCGGTGCCGGACTCGGATGACCCGATCCAGAACCCCTTCTGCGCAAAGCAGCTCAGGTTCAGCGTCTCCCAGATGGCCCCGCCGTCATGCATGCACAGGCCGAACACCAGCACCAGAACCAGTGCCCCGCTGATCAGCGTCACCCACTGACGGGGAAAGCGGTCCCAGATGATGAAGCCGAACATCGCCACGAATATGGCGACTGCCAGAATCTTTTCCATGATTCATCCTCCCTTTCCGATGAAATTACTCCTTGAACAGTATGGTATTGTAGTCCCCCGCCCCAGGAAAGTCAACCCTGCGGTCTTATACAGTTTTACAAAAATGTCCGAAATTGGAACATTTTATTTGTCGATTTTATGGCTTTTACTTGATATTAACAATTAATTCACACTTTTCTCTGTGGGCTGAACCTCTCCTCTCCGTGCGCAGAAGAAGCGCTGCGGTCCACACCCGCAGCGCTTCTTCCTTCTCACCCAAATGGTCCCCGGTCCCATGACTTGCTGCGAAGGAGACCTCCCTGCCGCAGCACCTCATCCGCAGTTTTTCGCGCAAAAAATTCCCCCTCCGGTATAACCGGAGGGGGAATCCGTGTCAATAAGGAACGAACCTTACTTGGCAGCCTTCTGAGCCTTGATGGACTCGATCAGCTCGGGCACGACCTTGAACAGGTCGCCCACGATACCGTAGTCAGCCAC
>ULWL01053592.1_pt1 | contig 28144 bp, 26 predicted proteins | sample 1960171 | NCBI WGS metagenome assembly ULWL01 (sample SAMEA4835807, study PRJEB28245) | human gut metagenome | biome: gut microbiome; material: fecal sample | place: Denmark | collected 2008 | reverse complement strand
GGCACAATTTTGTGCACGATGATTGACAAACCGTCAAAATACCAACACCTTAAGTAGTATTGATGTTGAAAAAAGTCGAAAATTATGGTATAATAATATAGTCTCATGTGAAAACATGGATAAAATAACGATAAGGAAAATATAAATATGCTTAAAAAGATTTTTTTAGGGCTAAGTTTAGTCTTAACAGTTCTTATTTCTTTTCTTATGAAAATAACATTATGGAAAGAAATTTGGATACCGATTGTTCTTTTTATCGGAATTTATATAGGAGTAGTTATCTTATATTTTTTCATCATTTGGTTACTATCACTAACTATTGATACTAAGAAAGAATATGATAAGCCTAACAAGTTTTATGCATGGCTTGTTGTTATAACAATGGAAATGTTAAGTAATTATGCAAGAGCGAAAGTAAAAGTTACAGGTATGGAAAAAATACCTACTAATCAAAAATATATGTTAGTGTTTAATCATCGTTCAAAATTTGATCCGATTATTCAATCATATATTTTAAGAAAAAGTAATCTTGTACATATCTCTAAACCTAGTAATTTTAAAGCTCCAATTGCCGGACCTTTTATCAAGCGTAGTTGTTATTTATCAATAGATAGAGATAACGCACGTAATGGTTTGAAAACAATTATAAAAGCGATAAATTTAATTGAAAATGATGTTGCTTCAGTTGGTGTTAGTCCTGAAGGAACAAGAAATTATGGCGATGGATTACTCCCATTTCATAATGGCTGTTTTAAAATTGCCTTAAAAGCGAAATGTCCAATTGTAATTTGTACAATGCATGGAACTAGTAACATCCATAAAAACTTTCCTTGGAAAAGAACCAAAGTAGAAATGAAAATATTGAAGGTTCTTACTTATGATGAAATTAAAGATTTATCAACTAATGAAATCTCTAATATGGTAAGAACAATTATGAAAGAAGATTTAGGAATAAAGGAGGAAGAAAATGAATTATATTCTATGCAATCCGAAATCTAAAAATGGTGAAGGTCAAAAAAAACTAGATGAATTTTTAGAAAATAAAGATCGAAAATATAAAATAGTAAGTGTATTAGATGAAGTAGACTATGCTAGCATTTTAGCCGATACAACTGCTGAAGATGAAATTGTCATTATTGGTGGAGATGGTACTTTAAATCACTTTATTAATGATGTTAAAAATTTAAAGATTAATTGTAAAATTTATTTCTTATCATCAGGTACTGGTAATGATTTCTTAAATGACTTAGGCAAAAAAGCTGAAGATGGCAAAATTCAAATTAATGAGTATTTAGAAAATTTACCAGTAGTAATAGTAAATGGTAAAGAATATCGTTTCATTAATGGTGTTGGCTATGGTATTGATGGATACTGTTGTGAAGTTGGTGATGAACTTAGAGAAAAAACAACAAAACCGGTTAATTATACCTCTATTGCTATTAAAGGATTATTATTTCATTATAAAGCACCAAATGCTAAAGTTACAATTAATGGTGAAACCAAAGAATATAAACATGTATGGCTAGCTCCTACAATGAAAGGCAAATACTATGGCGGTGGAATGATTATCGCTCCAGACCAAGACCGATTAGATCCAGACCATTCTGTTACAACTGTTGTTATGCACGGTTCTGGTAAACTTAAAACTTTAATAGTGTTCCCTTCTATCTTTAAAGGTGCTCATGTTAAACATACGGAAATGATTGATATAATTAAAACTCATGAAGTTGAAGTAGAATTTGATAGACCAACTGCCCTTCAAATAGATGGTGAAACGATTAAAGGGGTTACTAACTATAAAGTTATAGCTAAGTAAACTTGGTGTAAATCATGCTTAGGTTTTACACAGTTATAATTACTCATTTATTTAGTTGTATTAGATTTATATTTGGGTTAAAGAAAATAATAAAACACAAAGAAAAATATAGTGAAAAAGAAAAATACAATTATTGCCGGAAAATTGTTCATAAGGTAACAAAGACCAGCAAAGTTACTGTTAACGTATATGGAACTGAGAACTTACCAAAAGAACCAGGTTACGTAATGTATTCAAATCATCAAGGTAGGTATGATGGACTTGCGATTATTGAAAGTCATGAAGAACCTTGCACGGTTGTTCTTAATGCTCATCGTGGAAAAGCTTTATTTATCAGACAGTTTCTAGAAGTATTAGGGGCGAAAAAAATAGTAGTTGGAGACTTAAGGGGTACAGCCAAACTATTTAGAGAAGTAGAAGAAGAAATCAAGGCAGGTCGTAATTACATTATTTTTCCAGAAGGTATTTTTTATGATAACCAAAACACAATGATTGATTTTCACACTGGCTGTATGCACTTTGTCTTTCACACAAAGTGTCCAATTGTGCCAGTAACTCTATATGATACCTATAAAGTATATGGCATTAATTCATTAAAGCGTGTTAGTTGTGAAGTACATTACTTAAAGCCAATTCCTTATGAAGAATATAAAGGCTTAGATAAGAATGAACTTGCAAGTCTTGTTAAATCAAGAATTCAAGAAAAACTAAATGAATTGAACGCATCTCATCAAAACAATATTTAACTGCAAATAAAACATTTGCAGTTTTTTAAAAAAATGATATAATATAGTAGAGGTGAAATTATGTTTATTGATACACATGTTCATTTAAATAATCCAATACTTTATGAAAAAATTGATCAAGTTATAATTGAAGCAAAAGATGCTAAAGTTACGGAATTTATTGTTGTTGGTTATGACCTTGAAACAAGCAAGAAAGCCATTGAAATAGCTGAAAAGTATGAATGCTGTTATGCTGTTATTGGTTTTCATCCTACCGAAATTAAAGATTATACGGATAAAGAGTATGAGTGGTTAGATGAAAATGCAAGTAGAAACAAAGTTATAGGTATTGGTGAAATTGGTTATGATCTTCACTGGGACACAACAACTTTAGAAGAACAAGAACAAGCTTTTTTAAGACAAATTGAAATAGCTTTAAAACATAATTTACCAGTTAGTATTCACACAAGAGATGCAATCCAAAAGACATATGAAACTCTTAATAAGTATGGTATGAAAAAGTTAAAAGGAGTTATTCATTCATATAGTGGAAGTAGTGAAATGGCAAAAGAGTTTATCAAACTTGGTTTCAAACTAGGTATCTCAGGTCCAATAACTTTTCTAAATAACCGGACGATGAAAGAAACTGTTGATAGTGTTTCTTTAAATGATATAATTACGGAAACTGATTCACCCTATCTTACTCCACATCCATACAGGGGAAAAGAGAATGGACCTAAATATATTCCATTAATAGCGGAAAAAATAGCTGAGATAAAAAATGTAAATATAGAAGAAGTATCAAAAATAATTAGGAAAAATGTAAAGGAACTATTCAATATATGAGAAAAAGAGTTTTAAGTATTATATTAGTATTAAGTTTGTTCTTTATGCTAAGTGGGTGTAAAAATTTATTTACAAATGAAGTAATTACTAAAAAAGTTGATTATGAAGAAAACATAACGATTTATGATTTAGAAGATGCCATCGCTTTAGCGGTTGAGAAGTGTGATGAAACGGTAATTGGCGTAGAATCAAAAGGGGTGTTATCGACAAGTTTTGGTAGTGGTGTAATTGTAAAATCGATTAAGACGGGAAATGGTTACACATATTATGTAATTACAAATTTCCATGTAATTAGTTACCGAAATAAAGTAAATAATAGTGTTATCGCTTATTTAGGAAAATATAATGAAGAGGTAAAAGCAACAGTTCTAAATTATGATGAATCAAAAGATGTGGCTATCATTACCTTTTTCTCAAATCGTTTATTACCTGTTTCCTCAATTGGTGATAGCGCAAACCTAAGAAAAGGCAGATTTGTTATTGCGGTAGGAAATCCATATGACCTAAAAACCTACTATAATACAGTTACTATTGGTAATGTATCTGATGCATCAAGAAAAGTTCAAAAAGAAAATGAACAATATAACTATTACATTCAACATACTGCGCCAATTAACTCAGGCAATAGTGGTGGTGGATTATTTGATATTCACGGGAATTTAATAGGAATTAATACATGGAAATATGCGGAAACGGATATTGAAGGAATGGAATTTGCAATTCCAATTCACATAATCAAAAACCTATATCCACAGTATTTTACTGACAATTAAAAATAAAACAAAGGGGGAAAAACAATGGAACACATTATAGAAGTAAATAACTTAACAAAAGATTATGGCAGTGGCCGTGGTGTTTTTGGTGTTTCAATTTATGTTGATAAAGGTGAAGTATTTGGGTTTTTAGGCCCAAATGGTGCTGGTAAATCAACAACAATTAGACATCTAATGGGATTTTCTAAACCTGATAAGGGAAGCACTAAAATTGAAGGTTATGAAACCTTTGATAAATATTATGAAATCTTGAATCATGTAGGTTACATTCCTGGTGAAATTGCACTTCCAGCAGGACTTACAGGTTGGGATTTTATTAGAATGATGCAAGATCTTCAAAAGATATATAATGAAGATCGTTTAAAAGAATTATTAGAACTATTCGAACTTGAAGATAATGTATTAAAAGAAGATACTAAACGAATGAGTTTAGGCGTTAAAAGAAAACTTGCCATTGTTGTTGCTTTTATGTCTGATCCTGAAGTTTTAATTCTTGATGAGCCAACTAGTGGACTAGATCCAGTTATGCAAGAAAACTTTGTTGAATTCATTCATCAAGAAAAGAAAAGAGGAAAAACAATCCTTTTGTCAAGTCATATCTTTTCAGAAGTTGACTCCACTTGTGACCGAATTGCCATTATAAAAGATGGTAAAATAATATCTGAATTTTTGGCGAGTGACTTAAAACATGCTTCAAGAAAGTTCTATACTTTGGATTTCAATAGTGAAACTGGTAAAGCAAGATTTTTAAAAGAATATATAAATATACCTTCAATAATTCTTTATAACGAGAATGAACTAAATGTTTATATTAGTACTGAAGATGAGGACTTAAATAAATTGATAGACTTACTTTCGGAATGCGATGTTAAAGAATTTAGTAATAAGCGTGAATCATTAGAAGAATACTTTATGAAATTTTATAAAGAAGATAAAGATTTTGGAGGAGCACTATAATGGCAGTAATTGAACTTAAAAATTTGACCAAAGATTATGGTGATGGTAAAGGAGTTTTTGATTTAAACCTTTCGATTGAAAAAGGTGAAATGATTGGTTTTGTTGGAACCAATGGTTCAGGTAAAACTACAACAATAAGAAACATTATGGGATTTATTAAGCCAACTAGTGGTGAAGCACTTGTAAATGGATTGAATTCATGGGAACATGCTAGTGAAATTGCGAAAAATATTGGATATGTACCAGGAGAAATAGCTTTTCCAGATCTTAAAACCGGAATTGATTTTTTAAAGTGTCAAGCGGAATTCTTGGGCCTTGATGATATGAGTTATGCGAATGAATTAATTGAACGACTTCAATTAGATCCAAGAGCTAACCTAAGACGAATGAGTAAAGGTATGAAACAAAAAACCGCACTTGTTGCGGCGATAATGAATGATTCTCCCATAATTATCCTTGATGAGCCAACAACGGGACTAGATCCATTAATGCGAGTTACTTTTCTTGATATTATTAAAAAAGAACATCAAAAAGGTAAAACTATTTTTATGAGTAGTCATAGTTTTGAAGAAATTGAAAGCACATGTGATCGTGTAGTTTTAATAAATGATGGTCACATTATAGATGTATGTAAGATGAGTGATATTAAACATCGCCAAATTAAAGATTTTAAAATTGAGTTCAATAATAAAAATGATTATGAATCATTCAAACAAGAAAACTTTCAAATTATTAGAACTCAACCACAATACAATCAAGTTACAATCAAGATTAAGGCCACGGATACGGCTAATTTGTTGAAAGTATTAAAAAACTATGATGTAAAATTTATATCAGAAATACCATACACATTGGAAAAACATTTTAAAGAAATATTAATAAAAAGAAAAAGGGAGGGTAAATAATGTTCAGTAAAGCTTTGTTCAAACAATCTTGTAAAGCCAATGGTACTATGTGGTTAATCATTACTTGTGCAGTTTGTTTTATGCTAGCATGTGTAATGCTTATTAGTGGAAATGGCACAATTGGAGATGTAAAAGATTCAATTCAAAATACTATAATTAATAAAGAAATTGATTCAGAATTACAAAAACGCTCATTAAATTACTATAATAATGCCTTAGATGGAACAACAGAATTCGATAAATTATTCGCAAATAGTGTTACAGATACTTTAACTTATTTAGTATGGTTAAATAGCGAACCCCAAAGAAGTGATTATGCCAATGATTTTAATTACCGGCTTGCTTATAGAGCATGGTTCTATAGTAACCCCGCTAGTGGAATTAATACTATAGCTGGTAAAGAGTATATAAAATCACATCTTGCATGGCAAAGTAAAAAACCAACTAAAACAGTTGACATGAGTGATGAAGAATACAACAAATTACTAGAAGAATGGAAAAAGCAATCACCATTAACTGAAGAAAATGCAGTAACTGTTGCGTACACTTATGCACTTAATGATGTTCAAGAATATGTACTTCAAAAACTTCAAAAACAAGATAAAACAATTACGAAAGATTCATTGCTATATCAAGAAATTCTAGGTGTTGTGTTATATGATATTAATCCAAATGGAGTGTTCAATGATAAATATACTGAACATAATGAAAAAGTACCTAGTGAATACGACATAATGTCAATTATCAATCATTTAAGTACAAGCGATTTAACTGAATATTTAGTTAGTGATGAAAGAATAGAGTATTTAAGAAATCGTGCTGAAAATACTGCAATTTTCTTTATTGCGGACAACATGACCCAAGTAGCAAATGTTGATAAGTTACTTGACGCTCTTGCTTCATATGGTATAACAAAGGAACGATTTGATGAATTTGGTTACACTTATGAAAAAATCACAGATCTTGCCACTACGACAGTCATAACATATCGTACAAGAATAGAATATATTGAAAAAGATTTAAAAGAATCACTTACAGAAGGAAAAATAACTGAAGAAGATTATAATAAAACTTTAAACGAGAAAAACCAAAGTTTAACAATAGAAATTACAGATAGTCTTTTATCATCCTTACCTGAAAAAGTATCAGGTGCCTTAAAAGAAGTTGGTCAAATGGATTTATATACAATGATTGTAGGATCAATTTTCTACAAACTTGCCGGATTGTTACTTCCAATCATTTATTTAATTATGGCATCTAATAACCTTATTGCAGGTCAAGTAGATAGTGGCTCAATGGCATATGTTTTATCGACATCGACAAAAAGAAAAACAATTATGTTCACTCAAGCAGTTTATCTTGCAGGTTCTCTTCTTGCGATGGTTGGTTTAATGACCGCAACAAGTTGTGTATGTCTTGCGATAATTCATAGTGAAGTTGGATTAACATTTGGTAAACTTATTCTTCTAAATCTAGGAGCGTACTTAGTATTACTCGCTTTATCTGGTTTATGCTTCCTAACATCATGTTACTTTGACCGTAGTAAACGATCAATGGCAATTGGTGGTGGCTTAAGTATTTTCGCATTAGTTGCTTCAATGCTTGGCTTATTTGGAAGTGAAGTAATGCCATCAGTTATAAGACTTGATGCTTTAAATTATTTTAACTATACGACTATTATTACCTTATTTGATGTTATGTCAATAATGGATGGTACTAATGCTTTCATTTGGAAATTCATTATCTTACTCGTTTTAGGTGGTGTAGGATATGTGCTAGGTGCTATTAAGTTTAATAAGAAGGACTTACCACTATAATGATAGATGTTGGAACCAGGATAGTAGAAACAAAAAGACTAATTCTAAGAAAATTAGAATTAGCAGATGCTTCGAAAGTTTATCAAAATTGGACTAGTGATGACAAAGTTACTAAGTATGTTACATGGAGTACGCACCAAAGTATTCAAGAAACAATAGAATACATTAGTTATAAACTAACAAGATATGATGAAAAATACTGCTATGATTGGGTAGTTTGCATAAAAGATACAAACGAACCAATTGGGGAAATTGATGCAGTAAAGGTGTCAATACTAAACAATCAAGTAGTAATGGGATATTGCTTTGGTAGTAAATACTGGAATAAAGGATATGGAACTGAAGCCTTAAGTGCTGTTATTGATTATTTATTTAAGGAAGCAAAAGTCGATAAAGTTATAGCATACCATCAAGTAGAAAATCCTGCATCAGGTAGAGTTATGCAAAAATCAGGTATGCACTTGGATGCAACTCTTGAAAATTATATGATAGATAAGACTACCAAAAAACGAACAGGAATAGTAATGTATTCTATAGATAGGATTAAGTAATATATAATTTACTAATTACAATTACATTTAAGAAAGAAAAGCATAAATATGTGTTTTTCTTTTTTTAATTTTTCTCCAGTATATCAGCATTAATTTTAAAAAAATATTAGAAGAAGTTAAAAAGCTAATACTCTAAAGTTGGAAAAGTGCAAAAAATATAGTGTAATTAGGTTGGAAAAGTGCAATGAGGTGAAAATATGTTATTTAGAAAAGCGTATAATTATATAAAAAAATGGTATGACTCTAATAATAAAAAAGCTTTACTAATAGATGGAGCAAGACAAATTGGAAAAACTTACCTAATTAGAGAATTTTTAAAAGAAAATGCTATGTCATATATAGAATTCAATGTATATGAGAATAATCTTGTAAAAGAAGCTTTTGAATCAATTAGTAACGCAAAAGAATTATTAATAAAAATAAGTGCCCTCGCCACAAAACCACTAATTAAGGGAGAAACAATCATCTTTATAGATGAAGTTCAAGCAGCTAGTGATATTGTCACAAAAGTAAAATTTTTAATTGAAGAAGGTTCATATAGATATATCTTTAGTGGTTCACTACTAGGAATTAGTTATAAAAATATTGATTCATTACCTGTTGGATATATCGATATATTTGAAATGTATCCTCTTGATTTTGAAGAATTTTGTCTTGCAAATAAAGTCTCAACTGATACTATTAATTATTTGGAATGTCAATTTAAGAATATGATTCCTATTGATGATACAATTCATAAACAAATGATTAAATTGTTTAATTTATACACTATTGTAGGTGGATTTCCTGAAGTTGTAGATAAATTTACTAAAACATTTAATCTACAAGATGTCTTTTATTTACATGAATCAATAGATAAATTATATAAATTGGATATTTCTAAATATACTAAAGAAAATGCTTTACTAGTAAAAGATATATATTCTTTGATCCCAAGTGAATTAAACAATCAAAATAAAAGGTTTATTTTAAAAATTTAAATGAAAAGGGACGTTTCTATCAGTATGAAGATTCTTTTGTTTGGATATTGAACAGCAATATAGGTTTATTTGTATATAATGTTGATAATCCTATTTATCCCCTTCTAGCAAGTAAAGACCGAAAATTATTTAAATTATTCTTATGTGATACGGGGCTATTATCTCATTATTTATATAGTGATAATATTGTTAAAATATTGAATAATGATGTAAATGTTAATTATGGTTCAATATATGAAAATGTAGTAGCTCAAGAACTTAAATGCCATAATTATAATTTATTCTATTACAACAGCAAAAAAAATGGAGAGGTAGATTTTATAATAGAAAATGGAACAGAAGTTATACCTATTGAAGTAAAAACAGGAAAAGATTATAAGAGACATGTTGCGTTAGAAAATTTATTAAATAATCAATCATATAATATAAACAAAGCATATACACTATACCAAGATAATATTCAATGTGTTAATAATAGAATATATTTACCAATTTACTTAATAATGTTTTTTAAAAATATAAAAGATGTAAAAAGTAATGTTATTCATATCGATATAAGTGCTTTAAAATAAAACGTCAAAAAAGTAGTAATTAAATTACTACTCTTTGAACGTTATATAGTTAGTTAGAATATAACATTTGAATATACCATGGAATATTATTTTTCTTAAAGTATACTGGCTTATTATATTCGGTAAAACTAGAGTAAAAACCAGTCATAGGATTTAATTCAATGCCAATCACATCATTTGGTGTTTCATACCATGTGTTTGGCTTTTTTCGCGTATAACTTTCAATTACATCAGCCCAAATATATTTGCCAAATCTTAAATCTTTTGACATTGTAATTTCACGGTTATCATCATAACCTGTCCAAATGCTTAGGACAATATTTGGATTATATCCTACCATCCAATTGTCAGTATCAGTTGAACCACTTTTACCAGCATATTTATGAGACAATAAACTAGAAATAACAACTCCGGTTGGTCTAATGTTGTAAGTTAGATTACGATCAAAAATAGAAGTCATTGTTTCATTTAAAAGATATACATCACTTTGATTTGCGAGCACGGTTTTTTTGGATGGCGTCTCATATAACACTTCATCATCAAATGTTGAAATTTTAGTAATAATTGTAGGGGAAACTTTTACACCAAGGTTAGCAAGGATAGCATAACCTTCGGTTAGTTCTTTTACACTTACTTCTTTAGTTCCAAGAGCAAGTGATGGTAGGTCTTTAGGAATGTTACCAGAGAATCCAAATCTTGTTAGCGTATTAGCTAAAACATCTGTTCCTAAAAATAAATGAGTCTTTACGGCATATATATTATCGCTAGTCGCAATAGCATATAGCATTGAAACATCAGTATCAGCGTATATATTAGCATAATTAGTAGGAGCATAAGCTTTACCATTGTAGTAGAAAGTGGTTGGTTCACTTTTAAAGGTTGTAGCAGGAGTAAATCCATTTTCTATTGCGCTTAAGTAAAGGAAAGGCTTGATACTAGATCCAGGTTGGCGAACACTACTAGTGGCCCGATTATATGAACTTTTTTCATAGTTTCTACCACCCACAACAGAAAGAACATGACCATTTGTTGGGTCCATCGCATACATTGCGACTTCAATATCCGTATCAGGAATGCGGTAGTTTATGCTTTTTACCATTTCTTGATAAAGTTCACTATCAAGCGTTGTGTAAATCTTTAATCCCTTATAAGCAACTTTTAACATATCAGGATAATTGCTTAATTCCTTAATGACCAAGTCTTGAAAATATGGAGCATTTAAAGCTTCATTATTTAAATTTATACCAATGATTTTAGGATTTTCTTTTATCGCGTTATCATACTCATCACTTGTAATTACTTTATCATTAAGCATTTCTTTTAAAATTAAATTAGTTCTACTATTATTATTATCAGGATTTTTAATTGGTGAATAAATAGTAGGACCTTTTGGAATTGAAGCAATCATACAAGCTTCTTTTAACGTAACTTCATTTGCATGTTTACCAAAATAATAAAGGCTTGCATCTTCAACTCCATAAATGCCATGATCAAAATAAATGGCATTAAGATAACCTTCTAATATTTCATCTTTGCTATAAATACTTTCAAATTTCACCGCAATCATAGCTTCATTAATTTTTCTTTTCCAGGTTTGTTCACTATTCAAAAATAATGTTTTAACATATTGTTGAGTGATGGTAGAACCCCCTTCAGTTATTCCATTATTCTTAAGATTGGAAATTAAAGCTCCACCTATTCTAATAATGTCAACACCATGATGATCATAAAATCTCTTATCTTCAATAGAGATAAAGGCTTTAATCAAATATGGTGATACTTTATCTAGTTTTATATATGATTGTTTTTTATTATTGCTATAACTTAAATACTTGTTATTATTACTATCATATAATTCAATATTAGTTATTTGAGGCATAGTATAATTTAAGTTATGGGTAATAATACAAAAAGCAATAACAATACCGATAAAAGATATTGTACTAACCATTAAAATTATTTTAAGTGTCCTAAATATTATTCTTTTCTTTTTATTAGTTTCCATATCATCAACCTTCTATATATATGATTTACTAATAAAAAGAAAATATTCCCAACTATAAAGTGGAAATATTTGTCTAATTATTTTCAAAAATATTACTTAATGCTTCCTCAATATTTTCACCATAGGGGTAATAAATGTTCTCATAAGTAGTTTGATAAAAGCAATTAGTAACGGGAATTTTATTTTCTTGCATAATACTAGTTTCATTAAAATTAATAATTTGAAGTGGATTTATGAAAATCAAATAGTCAAATGTATAACTAATGCTATTTACAAGAAGATGATTTTCATCAACAAGCGTAATTGGTTCATTAATAACTAATATATTACTATTACCAGTAGTATATGTACTCGAAAGAATAATTATTTGAGCATATTTTTCCATATTTTATCACCATAATTATTATATCATTTAAATAAAAATAAAACTACATAAACACATAATAAAATTAATTTTAGTCTTAACATTGCAAAAAATATATATCTATGCTATAATAAGAAAGATTATAGAAAAAAATAAGTGAGGGTGATAAGAGTGAAAATTAGATGCAAAAATTGCTTTAAAGTTTTACAACCTAATGAAGAATATTGTACTCATTGTGGTGAACACAGTGAAGAAATGGCAAAAGTAATGAAAGAAAAAAACAAAGATTTAGATAGCATGGCAAAATTTAAACTTGCGTTAATTTTGTTTTTATCAATTGCTTTTTTGGGCACTGGTGTTTTTACAGTAACTTTTACCTTGATTTTCACAAAAACAACAAGTTATCAGTGGGAATGGATTAAAACAATATCTAGCGCTAATAGTATTCTAATTACTAGTGCATCACTATTTTTAGTTTTAATTATTCTTTACAATAAAGAACTTAAAAAAATGTTTTTTAATGGTAATCTTCAACAACTTCTAGGATCAATCATTGTTGGCGTTTTAGTTGGAGCTATCATTATTGTTATGTCGAAACTTACACCATACACTAAATTAATTCCATCATATATGACTAATTATTTAAGTGGTAGTGAACGTTACCTTCCAAATGGTGGTGGTATTAATATTTGGGGATTGTATATCTCAATGATTTTAGTTTCAATATGTGAAGAAATAATACTAAGAAAACGCGTTATTGATATGCTTGATGATGAAACATTATTAGGTGATAAAGCAATAATCGTGGTAGCAACCCTTATTAGCACATTTTTAGATTTTATTTGGATAATGTCACTTGAAACTGTAATAATGATGACATTACTTAACGTTACCTTAAGTGCGATATATATGTACACTAATCGTAGTATTGGAATTAACGTTATACTTAGAATTATATTAATAACAATTATATTTATTATTTAGGAGGCACTTATATATGAGTTTAACAGCCGGAATTGTCGGTTTACCAAATGTTGGAAAGTCAACTCTTTTCAATGCAATAACAAAAGCAGGAGCTTACGCTGCGAATTTTCCTTTCGCAACAATTGAACCAAATGTTGGAGTAGTAGAAGTACATGATGAAAGATTAGATAAAATTGTCGAAATCGTTAAACCTAGAAGTATTGTTCCAACTTCATTTTCATTTACAGATATTGCGGGCCTTGTAAAGGGAGCGAGTCATGGTGAAGGATTAGGAAATCAATTCTTATCACATATTCGTGATGTTGACGCAATATGTCAAGTTGTACGTTGTTTTGATAGTAATACAATCATCCATGTATCTGGTAAAGTAGATCCAATTGATGATATTGAAACCGTTAATTTGGAATTAATTTTAGCTGATCTTGAAGTAGTAGAAAAAAGAATACCTAAAATTGAAAAAAAGGCAATGATGAAAGTTGATAAAGAATCAGTTAAAGAATATGATATTTTAAAAAAATTACAAGAAGGCTTTTTAAATAATGTACCCGCAAGGCTTATTCCCTTAACAGATGAAGAAAAATTATTCATTAAAAATTATCAATTTTTAACCATGAAACCAATGCTATATGTTGCGAATGTATCAGAAGATGACATTGTTACAGGCAATGCTTATGTTGAAAAAGTTAGAGAATACGCAACGCAGACTAACTCTAAAGTTGTGGTTGTAAGTGCCAAAATAGAAGAAGAACTAAGTACTTTGTCAAAAGAAGATAAAGAAATGTTTTTAGAAGATTTAGGCCTTAAAAAAAGTGGATTAGAAAACTTAATTTTAGAAGCTTATAGTCTTTTAGGTTTGTGCACTTTCTTTACAGCTGGTGAAAAAGAATGTCGTGCTTGGACTTTTAAAAGAGGAATGAAAGCACCTGAATGCGCTGGTGTTATTCATAGTGATTTTGAAAAAGGCTTTATTAAAGCTGAGACTTACTCATATGATGATTTAATAACATACGGAACACCACAAAAAGTAAAAGAAGCTGGTAAAGTACGATTAGAAGGCAAAGATTATGTCGTACAAGATGGCGATATAATGTTGTTTAGATTTAATATTTAGAAAGGAAGAATTTAACATGGCACCTAAAAACCAATATTTAACAAAATTAAAAAACTATGACATTAATTTATATGAATACTTTATGCGTGGTATGGAAATCGTAACAAGACTTAGTGAAAAAATGTATGAAGCCTATATCGTTGGTGGTGCTGTTAGAGACTATCTATTAAATGAACCATTTAAAGATATTGATATTGCTACAACCGCAACTCCCAAAGAAATTTTAGAAATATTTCCTGATGCGGACGGAAGATTTTCAGAACTTGGTTGTGTTGAATTAAGAGAAAACGGAAGAACTTATCAAATCACAACTTTTAGAGAAGAAAACCTTGTAATTACCAGAAAGACTAAAGACATTCATTATTCCAAAAAACTAACAGATGATGTTTTAAGAAGAGATTACACAATTAATGCTTTAGCTCTAACAACAAATTATAATGTAGTTGATATCATTAAAGGCCAAAAAGATTTAAGAAAGAAAACAATTAGAGTAATTGGCAAAGGTAAAAAAAGATTTAGAGAAGATCCTCTCCGAGTATATCGTGGTTTTGAACTAGTATCTAGATATAATTTTAAAATAGAATTTAAGACTGCAAATGCAATGAAAGCATCACGTAAATATCTAGCTGATGTTTCTGAAAATAAAAAAACAGAAGCCTTAGTTAAAATACTAAATGGTAAATATGCTCGTAATGCTATTCTTGAAATGGCTGATTTAGATTTATTCCGTTATGATGCTGTTTATAAAAAATGGTTATTGCTTATTGGTTATAAGTATAAGAAAACAACTATTACCGAAAAATTTGCGGCATTATATTACATGTATGGTAGTATTCCTCAAAACACTTGTTTTGATCGTAACACAATTAATGGATACGAACAAATTATACAAATTGCTCAAATGTTAGAAGAACATCCAATTGATGCGGTAATGGTTTATAAATATGGTGCTCCGCTTTTAATATCAGCTAATCAAGTATTAGTTACGGTTAAAAGAAAGTACAAAAATCAAGCTAAATTAATTAAAAAACTTGATGATAGTTTAGTCATTAGAAATCGTAAGGAATTAAAGTTTACTCCTGAAGAATTAATTCAAATGATGAATGGTAAAACTGGAACAAAAGTAACAGAGATTATGGATATTTTAGTTAATAAAGTAGTTAATAGAGAAATTGCAAATAGTAATGCCATAATAAGACAAGAAGTATTAAGACTACTTGCAATGGATAATAGTATCAACAACCCTCAAAAAGAAGAAGTTGAAGAACCAAAAATAGTAGATAATACTGTAGAGACAGAATCAACAGCTGAACTAGAAAAACTAAAAGATATGTATATTGATGAATTCAAACAATTATATAATATATATATGCGTGGTGTTGAGGGCTATGATACAATGAGTCATGATGAACAAGTAGATATATCAAATAGGGTAAAAGCTAAAGTAAAACAGTCGCTTGTCACAAATAATGCTAAGTACAATATTTTAGTAGAAAGGGGAATTATATGATAAAAAAATTTAATACAATGAAAATTGGAGAAGATGTAAATTTCTACGCTCTAGTAGAATCTTTACAACAACGTTATACTCCCAATAAAAGTGCATACTATAGTGTTGGTTTATCTGATGGTGATACGATAATAGATGCAAGGGTTTGGGATACTAATTTAGTAGAAAAAGTAAACTTGACAAGAGGTGAGGTCTACTTTTTTGAAGCCCATATTAATGAATATGCAGGTAAAGCCCAATTTGTGGTAAGAGAAATTAGAAAACCTGAAGATGGTGAATATGATAAAAAAGAATTCTATCGTTCTGCTCCTGTAACCGAAGAAGCATTAAGAACAGAAATTAAACGATATATTGGAAAAATCGAAAATGGAATTCTTAAAGAAATGGTAATAAAACTTATTAGTGAAGTAGCTCAAGCTTATTTCACATATCCTGCAGCGATGTCAATGCATCACAATTATGCATCAGGTCTTGCTTATCATACATACACAATGCTAAGACTTGCGGACGCATATTTAGAGTTATACCCTGGTATGAGTAAAGATTTGTTATATGCTGGTACGATTGTTCATGATATCGGTAAAACTAAAGAATTAAGCGGAATCCATGGAACAGTATACACTGAAGATGGAAATCTTTTAGGTCATATTGTAATAGGCCTACAAATGATAGCTTCAACTGCCACCGAACTTGGGGTATCAGAAACTGAAGAAGTAAAACTACTATCACATCTAATTGCCTCTCATCATGGTGAATTAGAATATGGTAGTCCTAAAGAACCAGGAACATTGGAAGCCTTTGCTTTACATTTCATGGATTTAGCAGATGCTAAAATGACAGCCATCTCTACTGAAATTGTAAAAACAGAAAAAGGTAAATCGAGCGGTCCAATTGGAAGTATCAATAGAAAAACAATTTATCGGCCAAATATTTAAGATAAGAAACTAGGAACGATGGAAAGGATAAAGTTATGAAAAAAATAATAAGCTTAATACTAATTATAATCACAATGTTTACTCTAACTAGTTGTGCTAGTTTACGCTTATCAGGTGATTTTAGATATGATCTTTTAACTGATGATATGGCAGTAATTATGACACTTTCAGAAGAAGGAAAAACAAAAAGAGAATTAACAATCCCAACTTATATAGATTGGTATAGAGTAACCGAAATAGGAAAAAAAGATGATACAAACTCTACTAATACACAATCCCAAAATACTTTTGCAAGTGATGCCTTAGAATGTGTATATTTAGAATCAATAGTTTACTTTAATGACAAATATCAATTCAATCTTTGTCCCAATTTAAAAAAAATAATATATGTTGGAAAAGATCCATTGCCTGAAATTGATAAGCAATCAAATGGGTTTGAAGCTTTTAGTGGTAGTGGTATAAAAATACTTTGTAATCTTTTAAATGATGGTGAAGAAATTAAAAATAATGGTTTATATGAAGAAGCCAATGTAGTCTATAAATTAAATTATGAAACAACTGGTAGAGACTTTTATGATTTGGATTTAGCATGGAAGGGCTTAATAAAACCACAAGATCCAACAAGAGAAGGGTATACATTTACAGGATGGTACACAGAACCAGAATGCATAAATGAATGGGATTTTGAAAATGATGAAGTAACAAAATATTCAGAATATATAGAAATAAATGAAGAAGATGGTGAAACAAAAAGATATTCAGTTATAGTAAAAACATATCTATATGCTAAATGGGAAGAAATAAAAGAAGCGTAAATAAAAAGAAAGGATTAAGGATAATGAAAAAATAATAAGTTTCATGTTGATGTGTATTATAGTAGTATTGTTGTCTATGTATATACCTAAAAATAAAGTGAATGCTAATTCTAATTTGTTAGAATGGTCGAATTATTCTTTTGATGATTTAAGATTGTATAGTGAAACAAACACATATACCGCAACAGAAATAAATAATGGTAATATAAGCTATAATTTTGATAACAATGTACCAACTGAATTTATGCCAGGAGCACCACAAATTACGATCTTAACACATGGACTTACAAGTGATGCTAGTGTTTGGAGTAATGAAAATAATGAAAATACTGAAAATACTGAAAATAGTATATTTACATTTACCGAAGATTCGTTAATTACAAGACTCAATAACTTGGTTGGTGGTGCTAATATATATTGGTGTAGAACGGGAATGGCAGAAGGTAAAGAAGATTATATATACGAATTATATGACATAAATAAAGAAAACATAGATATTAAAAATGGTACAATAGATTCATATGTATGTAGAAGTTATACTCCAAGTAATCATAGTAACGGATACTACTGGTAATAGTAATATTAATGTCACCAACACTAATGACGACTCTTCAAATACGGATGTTTATAGAGTCAAAGATGCAAATGGTAATGATAGAATAACTGATATTAGTAAGCCAATAATAAGAGCATATTTACCAGCGATAGTTGAAACCCTAAATTCATCAATACAAACAATGCGTGATAATTTACACCGATAATTATGAATATTTCTTTTAAATTCATTAGAAACAGTAGTTTGAGAAGTGTTAGTTCTAGATGATACATCTTTAAAAGATTGCTTATAGCTAGTTTCATTTATAGGCGTGTGTTTAATATTTTTTGTGTAATTGAAATTATTAGTAATTGAACAACCACCACATTTATTACAAGATAAATTAACATCTTTTATTTGATCAATGTAGATATAGTAAACATTGTTTACAAGTTCAACTTTTTAAATAACTATATTTTTTTCTTGAAAATTTAATAATTTTAATGTATAATCTTTTATGTTCATTTTAAGCCTTTTTTATAGTAATACTGCAATATTATTATAGAAAAGAATGAATTTTAAAAAAAATGTTTAGTATTTTTAGTTACTAAGCACTTTTTTATTTATAAGGGAATTTTCTTTTTGTAGTTGACAACAAAAAAAGTCCTAATAGAGGACTTTAAAAGTATATTGCATGATTAAAACTAGAACCACTTAGTAAATTTTTTCAGGTACTGTTATTAAAAAAGTGTGAATTAATTGTTATAAGATTATTTCTTTAAGTGACTTGTAGGAATCATAGGTCCTTTATTACAATAGATGCATTTTATTTTTAGATATTCTGACTTCTCATATAAGTCCTATATATCAAGCATTTCCATATAAATATCGTAAGGCATATAATCAGTTTTATTACATTTAGTACAAGTCATATTAACAAACTTTTTCTTTTGTTTGTTATGAAAACTAACATGATTAAAAATCCAGTTAAAAGTTTCAATAACACTTTCGAAAAGAAAATTAATCCTAATTCTATCAACAAGAAATAAATTACGTAAAGAATCAGGAATAGTAAAAACAATATGACGATGTTTAATATTCATAAGTTTAGATTTAGAATTAATAACCATAGTATTAACATATTTATTACCACAATTAATAACTTTAGTAACTTCTTCGAAAACAATATCTCTAATTTTAAGACTAGGAAAAGTATCTAAAAAAGAATCTCAATAATTAACAAGAATATCACAGATGTGAAATTTAGTTATAGATCTCAGTTTATAGTAAACATTGTTATCAATATTATTTAAACTAAAAGAAGATAAATTGTACATATGTCACCTCTAACACTATTATATCAAAAAGGAACATATAACAAAAGAAAAAGCCTGACAAAGGTCAGGCGAATTAATCAATAAAAATTAGAATAATTTTTTTGATTATTTTTTTCTAGAATGCCCAGCAAGCGCCGATAATAACTAATAAAATAAATAATACTAGGATAAAAGCATAGCCATATTCTTGACGACCAGTATTCATAATCCTTCCTCCTTTCAACTATTTATAATAACTTAAGGATAGGTCTAATACATAATACGAGTGAGAAAAATAATTGATTATTACAAACGCCCAAAAGTTTAATTTCACATTAATTTCACATTAGTAAAAAAATATAAGTAAAAAAGCATTAAAATAGGTGTTTTTAACTGACTTTTTAGTTGTAATTTTTTGAAAAAAATGGTATCATAATATTGTTATAATGGCTGGTAGTATAAACAGCCAAAAAAGAAAAGGAGAGAAATAACATGAGTGAAAAACCAATGACTGGTAAAGACGTGTTTAAACGTACCATTCCTATTGCAATCGCAATATTGCTAATTGCTATTATCGCCATCATTGTTATGTCTGTTAAAAATTGTGGTAACAAAACTCCACAACTTAAAAATTCAGATGAAACATACGTTGAAATTGGTGATTTAAAAGTTTCAAAAGAGCGTTTATATACTTATATGAAACAACAATATGGTATGTCTGAACTACTTAGATTAGTTGATAATCAATTATATGCTAAGGAAATGGCAGCAGTGAGCCAAGAAGATTTAGATAAATATATTATTGAAAGTGTATTTGCTTCTAAATCACTTGATGCCGGAAAAGACAAAGATGCTATTAAAAAGGCTAATGAAGAAGATTTCGAAAAGATTATTGATTCATTGTTAATGAGTAATTTACTTAAAGATGAGGATATTAAACATACATCTACTGGTGAAAGAAATTATAATCCTTATGATTATGAATCTGACTCTAAAGTTTGGGAAGTATTACGTAAATACTATAGATTACAATATGCACGCCGTGAATGGGCTAAAACTGCATATGTTGATAAACTAAAGAAAGATGCTAAAAATGATGGTGATGAACATACTTATTCTGAAATTTTTAAGAATGATGATATGGAAACATACTTCAAAGATAATTATTCAGGAAAAGTATTTGGATTCTTTATTCCATTTACAAGTGAAGCAGCCGCATTGAAAGCGATGAATAGAGCTGGAATTAATACTAATCCATCAGTTCTTTCTGAAAAAGGTTGGGTTAAAGCATCATATGATTATAATAGTGAAAAGTTAACTGATGAAAATTATTTAACACCTCAAGAAGTTTATAAAGCATTTATAGCTATGTACAATGAAGTTTATTCAGGCCAAGGTAAAGAGATTGATCCTGCAAGTTACGCAGAAAAGATTAGTTATACTAAGACTCTTTCAAAAGTTATTACTGCAATTACTCTTGCTTCTGACATTAATAAAAAAGATGTTAAAGGCGACTTCATTCTTCCGCTTGAAGTTGAAGTAGTTGGAGAAACTGAAAAAGCTAAGATTGAATGGAAACTTGCTGAAGACACTACTTGCCTAACAATTGGTGAAGATGGTAAGGTTACTTATACATCACCTGAAAAAGATACAACTATTACATTAAATGCTACTATCACATTTACTGAAAATAATTCAAGAACTGTTTCATATGAATTAAAAGTAAAGAAGACAGATACTAAGGCCGAAGAAGTTAAATGGGAAGTTGGTGCTGTTGAACCATTTATGGAATTTGATGTAGATTCATTAAAGGACCAAGATGTTGATTATGAATGGACAACTGCTAAGTTAAAAGAAATTAATAGTACTCTTTCTACATATATGAAAGAAGATTCTACATATTTAAAGATTGAAGATAGTGAAAAAGATTTCTATAAGTCATACACTATTAAACCAATCTCTTGTGGTAACTATTATTTCTTAATGATTAAGTTCAAACAAAACGTTGGTGACAACCTTTCTGATGTTAAAGCAGAAGTAGAACAAAAGATGATTGATGATTTATTCTCATCTAATGATAATAACATCAATAGAATGATTTATCAAAGACGTCATGATGCTGGTTTACAAATTTTTGATCGTTATATTGAAGCTGTTTATGATTATCAATATACATATTTCTTTGAAACTACATTAAAACTTACTGATTATGATAAATATAAAGATTCTAAGAAAAAAGAAGAATCTGTTGTTGCAAGATTCAAGGTTGATGGTGAAGAAAAAACTATCACTGCTGATGAACTATATAAAGAGTTAGCAGACAAATATGGTGTTTCTGTATCTATCGATTTAATTAGTCAATATCGCTTAATTTCTAATACAAAATTTAATAAGATTTATAACCCTTATACTGGTAAAATCTTAGATAAAGATAGTTATCGTGAATTATTAAAGAGTGAAGTTGGTAATTTCCGTAAGAATTTTGAAATTGGTTATTTCACATATTCATACTTATCATACTATGGATTTATTCCTAATTTCCCTGCATCATATGGATGGTCTAACTTTAAGAAGGATTACTTTGGTGCATTCTCAGATGCTGAATTATTAGTAAATTCAAACTTTGGTGGTTCAGTTTACAGTGAAGCATTAAAAGCATATAAAGAAACTTTTTATTCAGATGCTAAAGCAGGTGAAGAAGCTAATTGGGAAAACACAGATGTTTACAAGGCAATGAAAAAAGCTTATGATGAATGGTATGGCTTAAATGTAGTTAATCTAATTGTTGGTATCGATACAAATTATGATGGTACAATGGATCAACAATCAGATAAAGATAAAGTTGCAAATACTTTTGTAACTACTACTTGGACTGATGAACAAAAAGACCTTGCGAAAGAATTAATCGAATTAGTAAAAAAATTATTACCACAAACAACTAAGAGTGCAGTTTATGACAAACTTGAAGAAATGGTAACAGTTTATAATGATGCTGATTTAGTAGATGAAGCTAATCCAGCAACTGCTGATAGCACAATTTACAATTATAATTATTTCGCTAAATTTAAGAGAGCTGGTCTAGTGTTAAAACTTGAAAAGGCAGCTGATTACAATAATAGTTCTTCTTTAGTTGAAGAATTCTTAGAAGAATTAGAAAGAATGTATAAAGAAGTTAAAGACAATGGTGAAGAAGGCACTTTTGAAGTTGCATATTCTTCTAACCCAGTTGAAACTATGTATGGTTTCCACCTAATCTATGCATTAAATATTGGTGAAAATACAGAACTTCCTACATTTGATGAAATCGTTACTTATAATCTTGTTCAACAAGCAAGCAAATATGCTAATTCAACTGTTGAATATAAGAAAAAATATTATGATGAAGCTGTTAAAGCACTAAAAGAAAGAGGCATTGAATACACTAGTGACTACAAGATGGATGAAGCTGTTACTAAACGTATCAGTGCATGGTATACTCCAGCTGTGACTGAGGTTTCTGGTGAAAAAGTATTATCTGCAGATTTAATTGATTACCTAGAAGCAAATAAAGGAAATATTAAAGCTAACAATCAAGAAGAATTTAATGCATTATTAAAGATCGTTATTGATGTAAGCAAAAAAGATTTAAATGATTAAGGAGGCGAACAAGATGAAAAGAATTAAATTATTAAACCGTATCCTTCCTTGTTTATTAGCTATTGCTTGTGTTATTACAGTAATAAGTTGTAAACCAAAAGAAAAAGATAAATATCCTTTTGTTACTCCTACAATTAGTGATCCACAAGGAACATTTATGACAATTGGTGCTCACAAAGTTACTAAAAAAGCAGTATATGATCGTCTAGTTCAAAACTATGGATTAGATGCCTTAAAAGATTTAATTAATGAAAAAGTTGTTGAAAATGAAGCATATGATTCACACTACAGTAAAGAAGATTTTGAAAAGAATTTAGAAATCATTATTTATGGTGCTGATGAAAATGATTCTGAAAAGTCAAACAAAGCAAATCTAACTGCGGAAGAACAAGCTGAAGCACTTAAAACATTCCAAGAAAAAATGCGTGCAAGCGGATTCTTTACAGGAGATGAATACCGTGCATATTATGAATTATCTTACAAAACTATGAATTTTGTAGTAAAACAATTCAAAAAGTTTGTTGAAGATTATAATAACAATAAAGACAATGAAAAACCATATTTTTCAGAAGATGATATGAAGAATTATTATGAAACATATAATCGTCCAAAAGTTGAAGCAATTATCATTACTTTTGATTCAGAATATCAAGCACTTCAAGAAATGAAGAATTTAAACATTGACATTAATAATCTAAATGGAACTTGGAAAATTGATGGAAAAGATGCAACTCCAGAATCTTTAAAAGCAGTATTTGAAAAACTTTACAAAGCTGTTTATGGTAAAGATTATGTATCAAAATTCTATACAGCAAAAGATTTAAATAAGATTTCAGGTACAATTTATTCAAAAGCTTATAAATTGGAAGTATTAAATACTGAAAAAACTAATATGAACAAATCTTATACGCACGCTCCACTTACATATGGTAGTCGTTATTATCTAATGCTTAAACTTTCTGAAGATGCAACTGGAATTACTTCATACGAAGACTATCCAAAAGAAGACATCATTCATGGTTTAGTTGAAAATACAATTAATGAATACTACATCGACAAAATCTTTGGTGAAAAATACGTGGATATGAAACTTAAGATTTATGATGAAGGTTTAGAAACAAAATATGTTACTGAATACAATGCAGCATATACAAACTTAAATATCACTGATTATCCTGCATTTGTTACTACAACTGATGAAAGTGCATCAAACGTTGCAAGCTTTAGTTTAAATGGTAAAGAAGTAGTTATTACTGCTGATGAATTATATAATAAACTTATCAATCAATATGGTCCTGCAATTTCATTATCATTATTACAACAATATGTATTATTATCAAATAGAGAATATAATTCGGTAGTTGATTATGAAACTGGTAAGATTCTTGATCAAGATAAATATGATGAATATTATAAAGCAGATGTTCAACAATTCAAGACTGCATTTGAAGAAGGTAAATATGCATCTAGTGGTTATCCTGCATCATATGGTTGGGAACACTTTATCCATGATTATCTAGGCGTTAATAGTGAACTTGAAATTATGACAAGCATGGATTCAAGTTTAGTTGATGCGGCTAAAGACATTCTTGGTAGAACAATATGGACTAATAAAAAGACCGTTCATAATGATGAAACTGGTAAAGACGAAGAAGTAATAGCTGATGATGCTGTTCAAGCAGAAATGGACAAAATCTTTAAGGAATTCTTCAGTGTATCAATGATTGGTATGTATGCATTCCGTGATGCTGATGAAGATGGTATCGCTGATCATTACAACGAAGGTGTTGATACAGATCCAAAAGCAGAAGAATTATTAAATAAACTTTATGCAGCTGCACAAACTAAGCAAACTGCTGAAAAGAGTATTAATATGACTTTAGAAACTGCATTAAGTGAAATTGTTACTGAATACAAACTTGCTTCTACTTCTCATACTGTATGGGGTGAATATAAAGCATTAGGCTTAAAAGTAACAGCAATTTCTTCTACTAACTACACAAACTCTTCTTCAATTAATGAAACATTAAAGAATGAATTACAATTATTATGGCAAAAAGGTTATGACATTGATGAACAAAAGATTACTGGTAAATCATTAGATCCAGGATATCGTTATACAACTACTAAAGATTCAGTTGATACAGTTCATTACGTAACTGCTAGTGATTTAACATCAGATGTTTTCTTCATTAATAATACTACTGATGAAAAAAAGACACCTAACGTAGCTTACAAAGTAAGTGTTACTAAAGTTGTTGATCATACTTATATTACTGGTAAAGTTTATAAACCAACACTTGCTGATTACGAAAAATATCTAAAAGATAGTTCTTCTGTATCAAGCAGTATGAAGACTGGTATTACTACTTACTATGTACCTGCTATCACTAATCTTCTTTCACTTAAAGGTGTTACAGAAGCTAAAGTTGTCAATAAAATTTTAGATGATTGTAAGGCAAAACTTAATGAAACTACATGGGCAACAAATGGTGACCAAATTAAAGAACGCATGCAAGCATTGATTGCTGATTCATTTAATGGTGTAGAATAACATAAAAAAAGCATCAAAATATTTGGAAATACTCCAAGTATTAGATGCTTTTTCTTATTGTTTTTTAGTACTCATTTGTACGTGTCTTTTAATTGCTTCAAATGTTTCATTGGACAAGTCATGTTCAACTTTGCAGGCATCAGCTTTTGCAATATCCTCAGGAACACCTAAATTAATAAAATATTCCGTAAGGAGAAGGTGACGCTCATAAATGCGACTAGCGATGGCAAATCCAGTTTCAGTTAGTTCGATAATGCCAGATTCATCAATCGTAACATAGCCCGCTTGCTTTAAATTTTTCATAGCTCTAGAAATACTAGGTTTTGAGTAATTCATAGAGTTAGCGATGTCAATGGAAATAACTTTATGATTCTTTTTTTGTAAAACTAATATTCTTTCTAGATAGTCTTCAGCAGATTCATGAATGTTCATAGTTAGTCCCCTTTCAATAAAAATAGTATATATTGTAAATTGAGTATTAATTATCTTTTTACAATAATATATTTTATCATATTTTTTTCCAATTTGCAATAAAATAAGCATAATCATAAATATTTTAAGCAAGTTATTGTATAATAATACGACTGGAGGGAGTTATGGAAAATATAATTTTGACTAACAATTTAACAAAAAAATACAAAAATAAAGTTGTTGTAGACAACGTAAATATGCATGTTGATAAAGGTGATGTGTATGGTTTTGTCGGTGAAAATGGTGCAGGTAAAACTACAGTAATAAGACTTATTACAGGTTTAATTCAAAAAACAAGTGGTAATTATTATTTGTTTGGAGTCAAAGATAGTGATAACAAAATTAACACCGTAAAATCAGCAATTTCAGCAATAGTTGAATCACCATCATTATATTTAAATATGGATGCGAGAACTAATCTTGAAATGCAAGCATGTATTTTAGGAATAAAACTTGGAAATAGATTAGAAGAAATACTCCAGCTAGTAGGACTTGGTAGTGTTATAAATGAAAAAAAGAAAGCTGGTAATTTTTCTTTAGGCATGCGTCAGCGACTTGGAATTGCGATGGCACTAGTTGGCAATCCGAAATTAATTATTTTAGATGAACCGATGAATGGACTAGATCCTGAGGGAATTGTGGAAATTAGAGAATTAATCTTAAAATTAAATCGAGAACAAGGTATTACATTTATTATTTCTAGTCATATTTTAGGTGAATTAGGAAAGGTCGCAAACAAATATGGCTTTATTCACCAAGGCAAATTAATAGAAGAAGTAACTCAAGAAGAATTGGAAGAAAGATGTCAAAAGAATTTAGAATTAAAAGTGAATAATCTTGATGATGGTGTTAATATTTTATATAATATTGGGTACACAAATTTAAAGGTAATAAACAATCATATTATTGTTCTAGGAGACTATGATATTGAAAAAATAGTTATAAATTTATCCCAAAATAATATTAAAATTTTATCAATAAAATCCAATGAAGAAGGAATTGAAGAGTATTATTTAAGATTAATGGGAGGATTAAGACATGCCTAATTTATTAAAAACAGATTTAAAAAGATTAATTAAAGATAGAATGATATTAATAGGTTTTTTAGTAACGTGTGCTTTAAGTTTATTTACAGTACTTATGTACTTTGGACTAAAAGAACTATTAGGTGAAGATGGTGCTGATATGATGGGGATGTCATTAACAGGTAGAGGGACTTTCTTGGGAAGCTTTTCTCCAAGTAATAATGCAGGTTTGATGATTCCAATTTTTATATCAGTGGCCTTAATCAAAGATTTCCGATATGGAACTGTTAGAAATAAAATAATAGCAGGAAAAAGTCGGCTAGCAATTTATATTAGTGATTACCTATCAGGTGTTATTTTTGGCCTTGCTTTCTACATTGCTACAACCATTATATCATTATTTCTAGGTACTCTTCTATTAGGTTATGGTACAAAATTTAATTTAAATGAATTAGGCTTAATCATAACAACATATGGATATGGCATATTAAATTATTTAGTTTTTTTGAGCTGTGCTGTTTTTGTTGCGGTGATAACTAAAAGTATAGGGCTAAGCATAACAATTAGTATTGTTGGCAGTTTACTACTATCCATTGTTGCCTCAATTAATATGCTAGTTGAACCACATGTTAACAAAATAGTTATGCATATTCTAGAGATTAATCCGGTATATGGTGCTCAACTAATATCAAGTAATCAACTATATCATGGTACTTTGTATAATAATTTAATACTACTGATTCCAAGTGTTTGTTTTATTGCTATTTTTATTTTAGGAGGTATTATGCTATTTAGGAAACAAGATTTAAAATAGTTGTTGTATTCATTAAAAGATCAAAACAATGAACTAGTTTTAGTTAAACTGGTTCTTTTTTAATATTCTCTTTTTAAAAAGTTACTTTGTGACGGTTTGTCAATCATCGTGCACAAAATTGTGCCCT
>ULWL01050032.1_pt1 | contig 28523 bp, 28 predicted proteins | sample 1960171 | NCBI WGS metagenome assembly ULWL01 (sample SAMEA4835807, study PRJEB28245) | human gut metagenome | biome: gut microbiome; material: fecal sample | place: Denmark | collected 2008 | reverse complement strand
GATGAAATTAAACAAGAAATTTATAATGAAGTATTACTTAGATGTCCAGGCATTCAATATACGGATGTAGTAAATCTATTAAAATATGATGTAGAAATTTCTGATGCTTGTAAAAATGCTACTATAGAAATTAATAAGTTAAGTAGTGAATATCTTTCTTCTAAAGAAGGAGAATATGAATATTTATGGTGTCATAATGATTTAGATAAAAAACTAAAGACATATACAGATATATATGTGTTGATAATAAAATTTGTTAAATGTTACTCTAGTGTCTTTGGTGAAACTACTTTAAATAAAGACAAAACATTATTAAATAATCTTTCTGATGCATTGAATAGATTAGACAATATTATTACTGATTATGCTTATAGCTATTTTGCAAAAAAAGTTTTTCTTGCTATTTCAATCGGTGGAAATAATTCTTCATCAATTAAGTCAATGATTTATCAAATTGGAACTACAAAAGTATTAGAAGAAATGTATAGCAAGGATTTGTCAGTTAGTGAGAGTGAAAAAAATGAATTAGAAGATTTAAATGAAGATATTGTAAGATATAGATATTGTGTTGATAAAGTTAATAAAATCATAAAAGATTTATTGCAAAATAAAAACACGCCAGATTTAACTGAAATAAGAAAAGAAAATTTATCAAACGGTATTTCTATATTTTCGAATTATATTATTTATAATAAACTTAATGAATGTATTGCTGAAACTAAAAATGAATTTAAGAATAGTAAGGAATATTGTTTATACTTCTTCATGCGTATGGTAGAAAAAATTGGTGGCTATAATGTTACTGAAGAATTTATAAATAAATGGTTTAAAAATGTTGAAGAATCTTTTACTGGACATAAAAAAATTCAAGAAGATAAAAGAACCATGAAAAAGGAACAAGAGGAAAGAGCTAGAAGAGAAGCTGAAGAAAAACGTAGAAGAGTTGAACTTGAAGCTCAAAGAAAGAAACAAGAAGAAGAGGCTAGACGAAAGGCTTTAGAAGAGGAAAAGAGACAGGAAGCTTTAAGAAAAAAGAGACTCGAAGAAGAAAGAAAGAGAAAAGAAGCTGAAAGAATTAGATTAGAGCAAGAGAGAAAACGTCAAGAAGAACAAAGAAGACTCGAACAAGAAAGACAAAAGAAGGAAGTTGAAGCTAAGAATCTTCAAACGTTAAAAGAAAGATATCTTACGCTCATGACTTATACTATTCGTGAATTTAGAGACTGTATGGGATATGATGTAGCTCAAAAGGAAAAGAATCTTGCTAAAAATCAGAATTACTTAGATTTACTTGATTATATCCATAATAAATTGGGAATTACTTCACATGAAGCAAGGGATTATTTAAATGAAGAAACAGGTGATTTTATAGTTCATAGAATGACAAGTTTCTTTACTCCTGAAAAAGATTGGCAACTTGGAAGTTTATATAATGAATTTCGAAAAAATACACTAGTTTATAATAGGTTATGTGAAAGAGGAGATGAATGTAATCAAAACATCTTATATGTTAAATATCGATCTTTATATCGAATGATTGTTGTTAATATAAGTAAAAGACTTAGTATAGATGAAGAGAGTGCTATGAAACTAGTTAGTGAAACAGGTGAATTGTACGGGGCAGCAAGAATTGATTCGATATTATATAATGAAGATATAAGAAACCTTAGAGAAAAATTAAAATCAGCTAAAAAAGAATATGATGATTATTTGGCTGCTGACTGGGATGGACGACAAGCAATGGTTCCGCAAATATTACAATGGAAATTAGCCGATTTTCGTAAAAAAGCTAGTAATACAATTAATAGACTAGGTTATATTACAGCTTGTGAAATATTTGTAGCTGCTTGTAAAGAATTAAAAGCTGATGTTAGGGCTTTAGAAGAATTACTTGAAATGCAGATTAAAAGATAATTTTACATTTAAATTTAACTATTTTAAATTAATTTTGACCTATAAAAATATTTAAAAAAATGTACTTTACAACTAAATTAATTAGCGATAAATCTTAATTATAAAGATATTAGTCTTTAAATTATGGAGGTTCTATGAAAGATTATTCTATTTTAGCAACTTCATTAAAAGTTGGTGGAGTAACATTACCAAATCGTTATTGTGTTGCACCTATGACAGGTGGTAATACAAATAATCATGACAGCTCTTATACTGATCAAGCTATCAATTATTTTACATTAAGAACAAAAGGTGGCTTTGGATTGATTATTCTTGGTGCATTATGCCTAGATTACCAAGTTGATCCATATAGCGCATTAGGTGCCAGTCCACTTCCAAACAACATGTACTTTAATAAAGTTTTTTGCTGAAAGATGTGTTGAAGTTAAAGATGATGGAATTGTAGTTTCTCACGATGATAAACTAGAAGAAATTAAGGCTGACAGCGTTGTATTAGCTTTAGGCTTTAGAGCTTCTAACCCACTTAAAGAAGAAAACGTTCATGTAATTGGTGATGCTAAACAAGCTAAGACAATTATGAATGCAATTTGGGAAGGCTATGAATTATCTAATACTCTTTAATCTAAAAATTAAATATAAATAAATAAGCATATAACTCAAATAGGAATAAACCTAAATGAGGATATGCTTATTTTTTATTAAATATTAATGCTTAGCTTTTAAAATAAAATACTATTTACAATATATTTTCAAATTCTATTTAAGTAGCTCTATAAGACTTTTTTAACTGTTTATAGAAATATAAATGTAAAATACTATTGCTTTTTAGACGTTTAAAATAGATAATTAAAACAAGTTCATAATCTTCTGGAGGATTAATTATGAAAAGAAAAATTGTCATCTTATTACTAAGTGCGTTTATTACAACTTCCTTAACAAATCAAATAAGTAAAAAAAACAATAATTATATCGAAAGTGACAATGAATCAATAAATCTGAAAGAAGAAATTAAAGATAATAAGGTTGAAGCTCAAGCAAATACAACAACAATTACAATGCAAGATATCTCAGACTTTTTGACAAATAAAAAGGAACATTATCCACTTTCTGATGAGTTTATAGAAAGATATCAACAAACAAGTGGCGGTTATATAGATTACGCAAATAAAAAGGGACATTTAGTCGATAAAGAAAGACATGAACCGAATCAAAAGTGGCACTTTTTTGACTCGTGGTTATATCAAAGTTTAGATGATGGAAGCATAACTATGGATGCTGATGCCAAAAGAAGAGTATATACAGGTCTATTATGTCCAGAACTTCTTCTTTGGATCTATGAAGCAAGTGGAGTAGATCCAATTAAGGTTAAAGCGGCTAAAGAAGTGGCTGAAAAAGGAAAAGTTGAAGGTACCAACGTTTCAACAATTGCTAAAAACATGAGAGCTTGTGTTCCATGGGAAGACATTCAAACTAATATTGTTAAAAGTAAAAGTGTTAACTCTTAAGACAAAGGATAATAAATATGAAACGATTTATACTTAAATTTAAACAAATAATATTTTTAATTCCAGTTGTGGCTATTTTATTATGTGGATGTAGCAAAGAATTGAATGTTTTACCATCTAAATTGAGTGTAGCATCAAATGAAGTAAAACTTATCGTTAATAGTGTTAGAGACTTAAACGATATTGTTACTCTAAGATTTGAGCCTAAAAATGTTACAAATAGAGATGTAATTTGGTCATGTGAGACAAATGAAGTGTTCACACTTGATGGTTCAACCATAAAAGCTAATAAAGTTGGAAATGCCATCGTAAAAGCGACAAGTGTAGAAAATGAAGATCTATATGCAAATATAAATATAAAAGTATATGATCCAAATTCTATAACTCATAAAGTTAGTGTAACTAATCAAGAAGGTTTTGAAATACTTGGATTAAAAGATACGTATGATGAAGATGATATAGTTGAATTTGAGATAAATATAATTGATACGACAAAGAAGTTAGATAAAGTTTATGTTGATGGAGTGGAAATCTTGGCAACGAGTGACTTTAAATATAGCTTTGATATGCCTAATAAAGATGTGACAATAGAAGTTAAACTAATTGAAGATAAGAGTGCAAAGAAAGTAACAATAAATCCAAACACATTAGATTTAACGGTTGGAGATAGTAACATAAAATTAATAGCTAATGTTACTCCAATTGATACAACTGATAGTGCTTTGTGGAGTGTTATAGAAGGTAGTGATGTAATACAATTAACATCTAATAATAACGAAGCTACAATAAGTGCTTTAAAGACAGGAACAGCTAAAGTTAAGGTAACATATAATTCTAATACAAGTGCTGAATGTACTATTAAAGTTACCGAAAAGGTATCTTTGACAATTGAAAATTTGCCAAATGCAATAGATTTAGATTTAAATAATTCTTTAAAGCTTTCACCTAATTTAAATCAAGGAGAAGGAACGTTTGCTTATAAAATAAAAGATGAATCAATTGCTTCAGTCGATGCTAGTGGCCTTGTTAGTGGTTTAGCATATGGAACTACTACAATAGAAGTTAGCTCTATTGAACATCCTGATTTGATTAAATCAGTCAATGTTGAAGTTTGTAATCATGGTTCTATTGAATCTCCTTTATCTGTTGAAGAAACACTTGCTATAGCTAATAAAGTTTGTGCAAATGAAAACGATTATACATCACAAGTAATTTATACCAAAGGTATTGCAAGTAATAATTCAACTAGTACAGGTAAATTTACTTTGCTTGATGAAAATGAATCAAGTATTAATATGTTAGTTTATAATTCGACAAATAACGAAGGTGTTGCTAAAGTTGGACAACACGATGAAGTAGTTTTAAAAGGATATATAATGAACTATAAAGGAACTATAGAATTTAACAAAAAAGATAATAGTTCAGTAGAAGTTATTTCTAATAAGCGTGGTAATTCAACAATATCTCTCAATTCTAAAAATGTCATTGTTAGAAATAAAGGTGTTGAAGTTAATAGTTCAATATTAGTACCTAATGGCGAAACATTTGAATTTGAAGTAGAGGGCATTAACGGATTTAACGTTGATAAAGTAAAGGTAAATGATAGTGTAATTACACCAGTAGAAGAAAAATATTCATTTGAAGTATTTGGTGATATGATTATTTCTATTGAAACAGTAGACTCATCTATCACATTTACTTCACTTGCAAAATATAACGTAAAATATGATTTAGGAACTAGAAAAACAGCAAAACAAATTACTACTTCTGAAGACTTAATTAAAGTATTTGAATTAGATGGAACAGGTATTAACTTAATTTCTTCAATAGATAAATTTGAATATATTTATGGTGGTGGTAATGGAGGAAGAAGTGAAACTGCTTGGTATACTGGAGATATGCTTAAGTTTGGAACGACAAGTTATAACGGAAGCGTCACTTTAAAACTAAGTGAAAAAGTAAATAGAATAGTTATAACTGGATATGTAAGTGATAATGCTGCTAAGATTCAAGTTGGTGATAGTCTTTCAACAGATTGGACGACTGAAGCTAACGATAATAAGACAACTACAACGGTTTTATCATCAATGAACGAAGCAAGCAAAGATATAATTGATGGAAAACAAACAACAACGGTAATAATTGACTTTGAAAGTACTGATAGTTTAAAAATTTCAACATTAAATAAAAAGCCTATATATATTACTTCAATAGAGTTTATTTCTATTGCAAGTTCGTTGTAAAAATAGTGAGGTATTAGATTATGAAAATAAAGAAAATATTATTGCTATTTTTATTAGTTACTTGTACAACTATTACTTCGTGTGGAAAGAATTCCAATCAAGATTATGTAGAAGAATATACAGTTATTTGGCAAGACTATAATGGTGATATTTTAGAGCTAGATAGAAACGTTAAAGAAGGTAGTTTGCCTTCGTACGATGGTTCTAATCCTACAAGAGAAAAGACAAATAAATATAACTATACTTTTGTTGGATGGGAACCAGAAATAAGTGCAGTATATGAAAATGTAACATATACCGCCATTTATACTTCTAATATAAATAACTATACAGTTACTTGGAAAAATGAAAATGGTGAAGTACTTGAAACTGATCTTAATGTTCCTTACGGTAGTATTCCAACGTATGATGGACCTACACCAAGCAAAGAAGATACTGAAGAATATAAATATATTTTTAAGGGCTGGAATCAAAAAATAGATAAAGTAAAAGAAGATGTAACTTATGTCGCTTCGTATATAGAAAAGAAAAAGAATGAGTTAATTCCAGGGGAAGATCCAATTATATCTGAAGATGGAAAAACTATAGAATATGGTTTCTATCCACAAACGCATGTTAAAGATGAAGCTCTTATAGCTGAACTAAACAAATTGACTAAAACTGAAGTTAATGGTTGGTATTTATATAACGAAGAATATTATTACAAAGAAGAAGCTAAAGTTTATAACAGTGAAAGTTATACGTTTGATGATGGAATAAATATTGTTTCGGGTACTCAATATTGGTATAAATGTGAAACTATTAAATGGCAAATATTGTACGATGATGCGGGTTCTTATTTCTTGCTTTCGTCATTACTTTTAGATGCGAAAGCTTATTATTCTAACTATGATATTAGAACTATTGATAATACGACAGTTTATGCTAATAACTATGAATATAGCAATATAAGAAGTTGGTTAAATAACGAATTTTATAATTCTGCTTTTGCTTTTAATAATTCTTATATCTCTACTACAATGGTTGAAAACGTTTCTACTACTACAGATTCTTCAAATAGTGAATTTGAATGCAACGATACAAATGATAAAGTATATTTACCATCATATGTAGACTACTTTAATACAGATTATGGATTTGAATGGGAAAGATATAACACTTCAAAAACTAGAGAATGTAAAACGACAGATTATGCAAGAGCTAGAGGTGCTTGGTGCAGTAAAGATACAAGTGGACTAAAGAACAATGGATCATATTGGACTCGTTCACCGTCTAGTGAATTTTCTTACTGTGCTTGGAACGTTAATTCGGCTGGTTATTTAAGCTCTTATGCAGTCGATGGTGAAAGTCACTGCGTTAGACCTTGTATCAATATTACGCTAGCTTAAAAGTTATATTTAATTATGCACTTAATATTTAATGTTTAATGTTTTAAGTGCATTTTTATTTTGTAATTTAATGAAAAAGATTTAATTAAGAAGTATAATATAAAAGTTGCGAGGTTTTTATGAAAAAAAGTAAAAGTTCTAACAAGATGTTAGAGTATTTTAGCGGGTTAAAACTGCGCTCTTTTTTAGCTCCGTTTTTCAAATTATTAGAAGCAATATTTGAACTTTTAGTCCCTCTTGTTGTTTCTAATATTATGGATATAGGTGTAAAAAATAACGATAAAAATTACATTATTACACACTTTATTCTCTTGATTGGTTTAGCTGTTTGTGGACTTATATTCTCATTAACAGCCCAATATTTTTCTTCAAGTGTTGCAAATAAATATGCATGCAGATTAAGACAAGGTGTTTTTGAACACGTTCAGACTCTTTCACATAGAGATTTAGATTCTTTAGGCAACTCGACTCTATTGACAAGAATGACAAGCGATGTCAACCAGATACAAAGTGGTATTAATATGTTCTTACGACTTTTCTTAAGATCTCCTTTTATTGTATTAGGTGCCTTAGTAATGGCATTTATTGTCGATGCCCAAATAGCTATTGTCTTTGCAATTGTCATTCCAATTTTATCTTTAATCGTATTTTTGATAATGCGCTTTACATTACCAAGATATAGTAAAATTCAAACATCGCTTGACTCTTTAACTAAAGAAACAAGAGAAAACTTAACTGGTGTTAGAGTAATAAGAGCTTTTACAAGTGAAGAAAAACAAATTAGGGACTTTGAGGATAAAAATCAAAACTTTACTAAATTACAAATTGCTGTAGGTAAAATTTCTAGTATAATGATTCCTTTAACTGTTGTCGTTATTAATATAGGTGTAATTTGCATCTTATATTTTGGTGGTATTAAAGTTAATCACGGAAATTTAACTGATGGCCAAGTATTCTCACTTTATAATTATTTGAACTACATTTTAATTGAATTAATCAAATTTGCTAATTTAATTATTAACGTTTCAAAATCAATTGCATGTTCTAAACGTATTAATGCTTTATTCAATGTTAAATCGACATTAAAATTTACTGAAAAAGAAAGTGTTTCAAGTGATGACTATATTAACTTTGATAATGTCACTTTCAAATATAATAAAGATGGTAAAGCAGCTATAAAGAATATTAACTTTAAAGCTGAAGAAAACCAAACAATTGGTATTATAGGTGGAACTGGTGCTGGTAAGAGTACTTTAATCAATCTTTTATGCCATAACTATGATGCGACTGAAGGAAAGATTATTTATAAAGGACAAAGACTCGATTCATATTCTTTAGATGAAATAAGAAATGATATTGGTTTAGTACCACAAAAAGCAGTTTTGTTTGAAGGAACAATTAGATCTAATTTACTTTGGGGTAAAAAAGATGCGACAGATGAAGATATTGCAAATGCAATTGAAATCTCTCAATCAAAAGATATTATAAGTCATAAAGCAAAAGGCTTAGATGAACCAGTTGAACAAAATGGTCGAAACTTCTCAGGTGGTCAAAAGCAAAGATTAACTATCGCTAGAGCGCTTGTTAAACATCCTAAAATTCTTATTTTAGATGACAGTAGTTCAGCTTTAGATCTTAAAACTGATAAAGATTTAAGAATGAAACTTAAAGAAATTCACGATATGACTATATTCATTATTTCTCAACGTACTTCTTCTTTAGTTAACTGTGATAAGATTCTTGTTTTAGACAAAGGAGAACTTGTCGATCAAGGTACTCATGAAGAGTTATTAAAGCGTTGCAAGTTATATCAAGATATCCACTATTGCCAATATGAAAAGGAGGAAAAGTAAGATGAAAAAGAGTAATTTTAAATTCTTATTAACTTATTTGAAAAAATATCTTCCTTTATTAGCAATATCGATATTGTGCGCTATTGTTTCAAGTTTATTAACTTTACTTGTTCCGTATATTGTCGGTAAGTCTATCGATTTACTTTTAGGAAAAAATTTAGTTGACATGGAGAAAATAGTTCAAAACTGCTTGATAATTTTAATTGCAACTGTTGGAATTTGTTTTACACAATATTTTGCTAGCATAATTAACACTAAGATATGTTTTTCTATGACACGCGATTTAAGAAGAGATTTAAATAATAAAATTCACACTCTTCCATTAAAGTATTTAGATAATCAACCTGTCGGTCAAGTTGTTAATAGAATTATTTCTGATGTTGAAGTAATTAGCGATGGTTTAATCATGGGCTTTAACCAATTGTTCTCAAGCATTGTAACAATCATAGCATGTTTAACAATTATGCTTTGTATGAACTATAAAATAGCCTTGGTTGTTATTTTACTTACTCCATTACCATTATTTGTTGCTAGATTCATCTCTAAATCCACATATTCATTATTTAAAAAGCAATCTGTTATTAAAGCCAAACAAACAGGCTTTATTAATGAAATGATTACAAATGAAAAAGTTGTTCAAACATTCCAAATGGAAAAAGAAAACAACGCTAAACTTCAAGGAATGAATAATGAACTTGAAAAAGTTGGTATTAAAGCGGTCTTCTTCTCAAGTATAGTTAATCCAACAACAAGATTTATTAACGCACTAATATATGCAGGTGTCGCTTTAACTGGAGCTATGTTATGTTTATCTCCTGATCCGATTAAAGTTGGTGTATTATCTACTTTCTTATTTTATGTAAATCACTATACTAAACCATTTAATGAAATTACTGAAGTTATCGCTGAACTTCAAAACTCTTTTGCAACAACTAGCAGAGTAAAAGAGCTATTAGAAGAAAAAGAAGAAGTTGCTGATGGAACTTATGTTTTACAAAAAGCTGAAGGCGATTTTGATATTGATCATGTTTATTTCCAATATACTGAGGAAGTACCACTTATTACAGACTTCTGTCTAAATGTTAAAAAAGGTACTAAAGTTGCTATTGTCGGTCCAACAGGTTGCGGTAAAACTACACTTATTAATTTGTTAATGAGATTCTACGATCCAAAATCAGGTTCAATTTCTATTGATGGACATAAAATAAATGAAGTTACAAGGCACTCATTAAGAAACAACTACGGTATGGTTTTACAAGAGACATGGCTTAAAGAAACTTCTATTAAAGATAACGTAAAGATGGGTAAACAAGATGCTACTGATGAAGAAGTAATTAAAGCTTTAGAAGAATGTCACTGTATGACTTTTGTCAACCAACTTGAAGATGGAATTAACACTATTGTTAAAGAAGATGGCGGTGGTTTATCTCAAGGTCAAAAGCAATTGTTATGCGTTAGTAGAATTATGTTAACTCACCCACCACTTTTGATTTTAGATGAAGCTACATCTTCAATTGATACCCGTACAGAAATAAAAATACAAGAAGCATTTAACAAATTGATGGAAGGTAAAACTTCATTCATTGTTGCTCATAGACTTTCAACCATTAAAAATGCTGATATTATTCTTGTTATGAATAACGGCAATATAATTGAAATGGGTAATCACAATCAATTATTAGAGAAAAAAGGTTTCTATTATAATCTATATAACAGCCAGTTTAAATTAGACTAAAAAATATGCTCTATAGTTTTTCACTATAGAGCAATTTTTATAATTCGATATCTGGATTAAAACCTGTATCCTTATTAACTAGTTTAACTACTAAGTTTGAATCAGGGAAGACTTTTGGATCAAAAACTGTACTAGTTTCAATGTTATTTTCAACTATTTTCCACTCGTAGTTTTTAATGCTATTTGCTGTTTTATAAGTTTCAATAGCATTTTGAATATCATCTGTTAAATTAATTTTTAAGGATTCACCACCAATTAAATCGTAGGTTGAATCTCCGATAACAAAGGAAATTGTTATTTTATTAACTACATATGGATATAAAGTGAGACTTTTATCGGATGTGAAAGGGAACGAGATTGGATTTCCAACAGGTTTATTTGTTGTACTATCGATTTGTTCGTACCAACCGACAAGCCATTTTGAATCATCAGCTAATTCAGGTGAAATTAATATTGTTGATCCATCAGTTAAATCGTATGATTGTTGATTCATCTTGGCACCTTCAAAATTAACAACAATTTGTTCTTGCCATAAGGCATAGAGGTTGAGATTTTCTTTTGAAATTAAAGTATTTTCTACAAATTTGACATAAATATCGTTGCCTAAACTATCGGTTTCTTTAGTGTACCAACCGAGGAACAGTGCATTATCACTTGAGTGATTTCCGTGATTTATTCCATCGGTTGTTATTTTAGTTCCTGGCATTTTTGAATCTGAAGAAAGTAAGATAGGATTATTTTTGTCGTAAGCATCGTAATATGATACAACTGGATTATCGATCCATTTAGCGTAAAGAGTAATATCGCTATCTGGCATAACATCAAAACTAAATTTTGTTGAATCGTCTGATAAGTCAGTATACCAACCACCTAAATAATAGTTTGTTTTTGTTGGAGCAATAGGAGCGCTTATTGATTCACCGCTAAACGCTACAATATCAACTACATTACTTCCGCCTTCAGAATTGAAAGTTATCGTTCTAAGATACGACCACTTAGCAACAATTGTTGTATTTTCATCAGGCATTTTTGTGAAGTAGAATTGCGTGTCGGTGTCTTTTATAAACCATCCTACAAATTTTCTTGTTTGATCTTCAGGAATCCAATTGCTATCAATAGGATCAAGTGTATCGCCCTTGGCTTTGGTTATTTCAGGAATAATAACTCCTTCTATACCTGTTTCAAAATATAAAGTAGGGTATTTAGACCACTTAGCATATAAAGTTAAATCGTCAACACCATATTCAACTAAATTAAATGGAGTTGAAAAATCGCTATCTAAGTACCAACCATCAAAATAGTAGTTTGTCTGAGTTGGATTTTCACCTAAATTGACTATGTTACCTTCAACTTCAGTTAGGCTTTCTTTAGTTACATCAGTGAAATTTGTTACAAAGTTAACAGTAATCTCTTTAACCCATTTAGCATATAAAGTTACATTGGCATAAGGATATGTTGAAAGTTCAACTTTTGTTGATGTGTAATCTTCTTTAGTATACCAACCTTTGAAGACATAGCCTTCTTTTGTCGTTGAAATATTTTGCGTTATTTTTGAACCGGAAACACCTGAAATTGAGTCGACTTCTGTTCCACCTTTAGTATCGAAAGTAATTGTTCTTTTTGGAGTTGAAACACAACTTGAAAGTAAACTTAATGTTGATAGAGCAACCAAACTGATGAAAAACTTCTTCATTGTAATCGCCTCCTTAAAATATATATTAAATTATATTCTATTTATTTAAAATTAACAATCTTAGTATTAGATATTTAATGATTTAAACTTACATATTTTTTTTGGTATAATAGAGCTAAGGAAGGTTGTATTTGTGTTAGTAATAGATATTGGAAATAGCGTTACCAAGATTTTGGCTGTAAAAAAAGATAATGCTAAAAGATATAAATTTAATATTTCAAACGATATAGATATAAAAAAGTTAGAAAAATTATTTGCTGAACATGTTAATGAAGAAGTATATGTTTCAAGTGTAAATAGTAATTCTTTAGCTTTTATAGTTAATATGTCTAAAAAATACAATTGTTTGATACATACTTTAAATTCTAATATCATGAAAGAGTTTGCTTTAAAGAATAATTATCAAATAGATAATATTGATATTTTAGGAAGCGATTTATTTGCAGATATTGTCGGTTCTGATTATAATGGTAACCAACTCATAATAGACTGTGGAACGGCTACAAAATTTTTAATTGTAGATAAGAATAGAAAGTTTTATGGTGGGGCAATATCTCCTGGAATCACAATGTGTAGTAACATGTTAGATTCAAATACTGATTTATTACAAAGTTATAATATTGTCGTTCCTAGTAACCCTTATTCTCTTAAAACTGATGAAGCGGTTAACGCTGGAGCTATTTATGGCACTGCTTTTATGGCAAAAAGCTATATAGAGTTCATAAATAAAGAGTTTCCAAATGTAAAAGTTACCTTAACTGGAGGTGCTAGTGCTTTTTTAGTTCAAGCTATGGAGAAAATAGGGTATAATAACTTCGCGCATGACCCAGATCACATTATAAAGGGTATTTGTCGCGCATTTAACATTTTTAGAGAGGTTTATTTTAAATGAGAAATGAAAAAATTAGATGGCTCACTTTTGATGCCATGGCACTTGCAATTATTGCATTATTAACTTTGGTACCATTTTTGGGCTTTATACCAGTTGGACCATTATCAATTACAATCTTACATGTTCCAGTTTTAATATTTGCCTATTTTGGTGGAATTAAACGTGGTTGGTTATATGGATTAATGTTTGGCATTATGTCTTTAATTAGATGTACATTCCCGCCTCATGGTGCTTTAGATGCTTATTGTATTAACCCACTTATTTCAGTTTTACCAAGAGTAATATTTGGATTTTTAGCTGGTTTAGTATTTGAGTATGTTAAAAAGATTAAAAACAAGACAGGTAGATATGCTACAGTTCTTGGCTCTTCTATCGTTTTAACTTTTATACACACTATGTTATTTATGAGCATGCTCGCTTTAATTTATTTCCATCAAATTGAAGAAGCTTTCGAAAACACATTTGGAGTCTTATTAGCTGGTACTATCGTTTCAAGCTCTTTACCAGAATGTGCTGTTGCTGCTATATTAACTCCACTCGCAACATTTGCTTTAACACCATTATTTAATAATATTTTTCAAGTCAAAGAAATCGAAAGGAGATAAACTTATGAACGAGTTTACACAAAAGACTGCCTATAGCGAATTAGCTAAAAAGTATTATCCAGAAGCTTTAGAATCATTAGTTAACTTTATCAAAATTAACTCTGTTAATGATGAGAGTACAGTTAGTGATGATAAGCCGTTTGGTCAAGGTGTACGTGATGCCTTAGACTACGTTGGAAACTTAGCTATTAAATTAGGCTTTAATGTCGATTGGTGTGATCACTACTGTACTGAAATCTCATATGGAGAAGGTGAATTAATCGATATCTATGCTCACGCTGATGTCGTACCTGTTTCAAAAGATTGGATTCACGAACCATTTGGCGCCCAAATTGAAGGTGACAATATGTATGGTAGAGGAACTTCAGATGATAAAGGCCCAGCTATTGCAGCTTTATATGCCTTGAAGCTTTTAAAAGATGAAGGAAAGCTTGAAGGCTTTAAAGTAAGAATGGTCGTCGGTGGCAACGAAGAATTAGGAAGTAGATGCTTAGAACATTATTTCAACGTTATGCATAAACCATATCCAAAGTATGGATTTACTCCAGATGGAGATTTCCCACTTATATATGCTGAAAAAGCAATTTGCACCTATACTCATACATTTGAAATCCCAGGCTTAGCCAATCCATTTGAATGGGGAGATGCTTTAAATATTGTTTTAGCCGATGCTTCTATTACTTTAGATGACATTTCTACTGAAAAACTTGAACAAGCTCGTTACATTTATTTAGAAAACTATCCACAAGCTAACATTAAGATTGAAGGACATACTGTAACATTTAAAGGTAAAGCAAGCCATGGATCTTTACCATGGTTTGGTTCTAATGCTGGCTTGCATTTACTTAACTATATTGCTAGATTAAGACATATTCCAGAATTAAGATCACTATTCCACTTATATCACCACGGTGATGGTAAACGCTTCGGTGGTGATTATAAGTCTGATAATTTTACTGATTCTTCATACTGTATTGGTAAAATCAAATACGATGGAGAAAAATTAACATTCTACGTTAATATGAGACTTCCAGAAACTATAAATCCACAAGATGCTTGCGATAATGTCGCAGAAAAGATGGGTGGAGAAGTTAAATTGTTAAGCTCTTCCGAAGCTTTGGTTATCGATCCTAAATCAGATATGGTAAGAGTTTTGATGGATGCTTATCAAAAAGAAACACACGATTATACTTCTAAACCATTAGCTATTGGCGGTGGAACATATGCTAAAGAAAGTAAAAACACTTTAGCCTTTGGTTCTGCTTTCCCAAGAAGAGATAATAGAATTCACGACAATGAAGAATATATTTCTTTAGATGATTTCTATAATTCGATTGCTATTTATGCTCATGGTATAGTCAATTTAGCAAAATTAGTTAAAAAGGCTTAAAAGATGAGACTTAGACACAAATCTTGGGCTGAAGAACTATTAGCCAATAATCGCAATTTGGCCCTAAATAAAGAAGATATAGAACAAGGTAATTTACCACAGTTTACTGCTTTAGAAATAGGTAGCGGTTGTGGTGAATTCTTAATAGGTAAAGCTTTGGCTCATCCAGAAATAAATTTCTTAGGCGTAGAAATAAATCGCACTGCATTTGCAATTGCAATAAAAAAGCTTTTAGCACTTGAAAAAGTGCCTAATAATATTCATTTCTTAAATGCAGATATCGCGTTGTTACTTCCAGCAATCAAAGATGAAAGCTTAGATGCAATATATTTGAATTTTAACGATCCTTGGCCTAAGAAAAAACACAACAAACGCCGTTTAACTTATCCGACAAAACTTAATGAATATTATCGAATTTTAAAAACAGGTGGTACATTATTTTATAAGTCCGATAACGACGTTTATTATGAAGGATCAAAAGAATACTTTACAGAATTTCAAAAATTCGATGTTGAATTTATAGACAATTACGAACAAACTGATGTTGACGATGTTCAAAGTGAATATGAACAAAAGTTTAGAGCAATTGGTAAATCCATTCACCGCATTATTGCAACGAAGGGAGATAAACATGAATAACGAATTAAAAGAATTAATTGAACTTGCAAATTTGACTGGCCCATCAGGACAAGAATATAGAGTTGCAAGATACTTAGAACCAGAATTAGTTAAATATGGTTATGAAATTAAGCACGATGCTTTAGGTAATCTAATAGCATTAAAGAAGTCAAAAGTAAGCAACGCTCCAACGTTAGCACTTTTTGCTCACATGGATGAAGTTGGTTACATGGTAAAAGAAATCTGTAACGATGGAACGTTAAGAGGTTATGCCTTAGGGGGTATTAATCCAGATATTTTACCAACTACTAGAATGCGTGTTTTAACAAGCACAGGTAACACTTATAAAGGCATGATTCGTGGTATTCCACCACATTTAAAAGACGTAGCTACTCAAACTGAATATATATTTGACTTTGGTTTTAACTCCAAAGAAGAAGCTATAGAGGCAGGTATTGCTATTGCTGATCCAATGGTTTTTGATGAGGATGCTTATGAAATAGCTAACGGCAAGTCAGTTTTAGGAAAAGCTATCGATGATAGAGCTGGTTGTGCTGCCTTATTAAAGTGTGCCAAATACGTTTCTGAATATGTATTTGACTATAATTTATATTTTGTCTTTACTACTCAAGAAGAAGTTGGTACTCGTGGTGCTACAGCTGCAGCTTATGCAATTAATCCAGATTTAGCTATTGTCTGCGATATTTCACCAACTATGAAAGAATATGGTCATAGAGGCGAAGGTGTATTAATTAGACACGCTGATAGAAATATGGTTTCATTCCCAAGATTAATTAAATTTGAAAAAGAATTGTTTGAAGAAAACAATATCAAACATCAAGATTATATTTCTTTAGGTGGAACTGATGCTGGAGCAATTCACTTAACTCGCGAAGGGGTTCCAACATTGACGATGTGTTTAGTTGCTGAAAGCATTCATTCTCCTAGTGCAATTGTCGATGTAAACGATTATTTATCATTAGTAGAATCAATTAAAACTTTGCTCACAAAAGTTGATGGAGCAAAGATAAGACATCTTAAAGAACATGACTAGTTTTGCACTTTTTTATAATCACCTTTGCTTAGGTGATACTATCGTTATGGTTTCAGACTTTTCGGCCACAATTAAAAGATGGGAAAGGAAAGATGATGTCGTAGCAATCTATGATGAGAAAGATAACGTTGTAGGTATCAATATTTTTAACACCCTAAATACGTTAAAAATAAAAGCATTAGGTTTATTACACACAGTAAGTAAACCTGTTGAAGAAATTGTTAAAGATATAGTTTATGAAGCGTTAGGATTAGAAATTGAAATTGAAAAGAACACCTATGTTTTAGGTAAAGTTATTTCAGTTGAAGGAAAAAATATAGAAGTAGATATTAATGGTAATACTATATATTGTAAGAGCGATTCTAATGTTAACGAAGATGACTATGTAGTAGTAGCTAGGAATAATGAACGTCTTCCTAATGGAAGATTAGTCAAAGACGTTGTTCCAAATGGCTATGGATTCATAACAGAAATTGCATTTAATGCAACTGATAGTGACTTAGGAAAAAACATTTATTAATTTCAATATTTACACTTACATGTTAAATATGCATAATTTTAAACGAGGTAATTAAAATGATAGTTATTAAAGTAAAAGACTATGGTGAAATGAAATTCAACCTTGACTATAAGTCAGCCCCTAACACATGTAAAAACTTTGTCAGTTTAGCAAGAAAAGGTTTTTATAATGGTGTTATCTTTCATAGAGTTATTAAAAACTTTATGATTCAAGGCGGTGATCCAACTGGTACAGGTATGGGTGGCCCAGGCTATTCGATTAAAGGCGAATTTAGATCAAACGGATTCAAAAATGATTTAAAGCACGACCGTGGTGTAATTTCTATGGCTCGTAGTTTTATGCCTAACTCAGCTGGTTCACAATTCTTCGTTATGCATAAGACAGCACCACACTTAGATGGCGAATATGCTGCTTTTGGTACTATGGAAAGTGGATTTGATGTTTTAGATGCTATTGCATGTACTAGAACAAATAGATCTGATAGACCATTAAAAGATATTGTCATTGAAACTGTTGAAGTCATCGACGAACCAGAAGAAGAACCAGAAATTATTTAAAAGTAAATTAAAAGCTTCCATTGTTAAGAAAACGAAATTTTATTCTTAAATGGAAACTTTTTTTAAATATCTAAATTTTATCGATTAATTGCTGATATTTGTTATTTAAAACATTGTACATTAGGAAGTTCAAACCAATGCCTAATAACAAAGCAAATATGCAAAGTAAATATGGTGGAACTTTAATATAAGTTAGTGAAGTAATAATACTTATAAGAATTGTATATCCAAACGATATAGCCATATGTGGTAGCATAACGTTGATACGTTTGGTGTATTCAACTTCGTTTTCCCAGTCTATGATGACGTGCTTTAAGTCTTCATATAAGTCGAATAAACTAAAGAAAGAAGCAAATGCTAAATTTGTTAAAAATATGACTATTATAGAAGCATAATCGATATTTCTTATAAACATAGATGTAATAAATATACAGACAAGAGGAATGATCTCAATCATATATGAAGATAAAAACTTTGCTTTAATAATATTTTTAAAATCTATTGGAAGTGATTTTAAGGATGTTAAGTTATGACCTTCTTTAGAAAAGGAAAATATAGCCGATGATGGAGCATAAAAACATACGGAGGAAAGAGTTCCAAACATGATTGTCATTAGTTCTTTATCAGAACCTTCAGCCTTTGATAAAGAAAGTGAAATCATAGTTACTATATTAACAATTGTAAAAATAATTGTTGGAACAAGTACTGTTACTGCATTGCTAGCTTGTTTGAAATTTGTTTTCAAATCGTACTTAATAAATGTTTTTAAAATACTTTCTTTTTTATTAAATGTTTTATAGGTATTCTTTTTAACTTTATTTTTCTTTTTTGTACCCTTATTACCTTTAAGCAAATTTGGTAGATATAATGTTTTTGCTACTAATAGAGAAATTAGTAAAAATGCTAAACATACACCTAAAATAGCTAAGCTATATAACAAACTTGTTGGTGTAGAAGTAGTACAAGCTTTAGTTGGAAGCCATATAATAAAGTCTAAAGGTTTCAAAGATCGACTAACATTAATATAAGCTTCTTTGATTAATTCAATATTTGTTATTTCATCACCTGTTGGTCGTAGTGAAAAGCTTACATAAAATGTCGATCCAGTTATACAAACAATTAAGAAAATAGTCATAACAATTGTTAAAGCTTGTTTATGACTAGCTAGATTAAATAGTTTAGCTAGTATGTTACCAACTATAAAGCTTAATGAGTTGATAACTGTGCTAACAGTAATTATTGTAACTATCATGGCTATTAGTGAATAAAAAGAAAATCCATAAACAACCATATAAGGAATAAATGCAGCACTAATAGCTGAAAATGATGTTAGAAGTGAGTAATAAGATGTTGCTAAGAAATAAGCTATAAATAAATTAGTAGGTTTAATAGGCATTGCAAGATATGTGTCAATATTTTGTCCTAAAAAATAAATGTTGAAACACGAGACAAAGCTTAAACCAAAAGTAATTAATATTGTATAGAATATTACAGGTCTAAACATTTCATCTTTTAAACCTATAGATGGACCAATTGACATTAATTCATAAGAGAAAACACTGAATACAATTAGAATGATTAAGTAAGAAAATAAGGTTAATATTTGATTATTTCCATTTACTTTTTTGTTTTTTCTACCATTAATAATAGCTGAGTTTCTTAAAACAACTTTGGTTAAAGATAATATTTCACTCATTTTGTAAGCTCCAAGAATATGGATTCGAGTGAATCATCTGTTCCACTTTGTTTTTTAAGTTCATCTAAAGTGCCAACAAAAAGTAATTTACCTTTATTTATTATTCCGACTCGATCACAAATTTTTTCAGCAACTTCTAAAACGTGAGTAGAGAATATAACAGAATTTCCATTGTCAGCGTGTTCACGCATCTTTTGCTTTAATATATGGGAGCTATTTGGATCTAAACCAGTCATAGGTTCATCTAAAATCCAGTTTTTCGGTGAAATCATTAAAACACCAATAATTAGTATTTTTTGTCTCATACCGTGGGAATAGCTTGAAATATAATCGCTTAAAGAGTTTTCCATACCAAATTCTTTAGAGTATTGCTTTATTCTTTCTAATGCTATGGTATTATCAATTTTATAAATAGAAGCTAAGAATTTTAAGTATTCAATACCTTTAAGTCTTAAGAAAATGTTTGGGTCATCAGGTATAAATGCAAATTGTCTTTTAGCTTCTATAGGGTTATCTTTTATAGATATATTATTAATTCTAATGTCACCAAAATCTATTGGGATTATTCCAGTTGTCATTTTTAGTGTGGTTGACTTACCAGCACCATTTGGACCTAAAAATCCAAATATTTCATTATCTTTAATTTCTAAAGAAATATTATCTACTGCTGTTAAAGATCCGTACTTTTTAGTTACATTTGTAATATTTATCATGATTGCCTCCCATGATTATAATAAAATTATCACTTTTAAAAATGCATGTGTCAAGATTAGAAGAGTATTCATAAAAAAATATTGATATTTTCATAATAACATATATATAATAGTAAAGCTCATTTGTCTTAACTGGGGATGAATTGGTTTCGACGGGTAAAGATGAGTTCACATGGCAGCCGAGTGGTGACGTTATCACCGCCAAACGATAAATGGCAAATCTTATCAATTCAATCGTGCTTCTGCCCCTATGGCAGTCGCTTGCTGCTAGTTTTAACTAGTACCAACCGAGTTTTGGCCGATACTGGCCACGCACCATCTTAAACATATCGCTAGTTCTTCGGATAGTTTAAGGTGTAACCAAGAAGAAATAGTTGCTTATTACTGACAAATAAGTAATGAAATTTAGTCAGACCCTTTGTACTTTGTTCGATCATTATAATTGTATGAAGGTAACAAAATGATCTAAGCTGTAGTCATCTGAATGGTGCTTTATTCGGACACGAGTTCGACTCTCGCCATCTCCACCATATTGAAACAATAGGATTGATACCAAAAGTATCAGTCCTTTTTTCATTTTATAGGGCTATTTTGCTTATTTTAGGCATAAATCGTTTAATTTTTGGCGAAGTAGCCCTTTTTTCTTTGCCTGTTTTAAAAGCAGGCAATTTATCAAAAGCACGAACTGGCAATAAAAAGCACGAACTAGCAATAAAAAGCACGAATATACTTTAACCAATATTTTTACCATCGGCAGTGATGCTGGTGGTCTTTTTTATGTCCAGAAATATTTTTTTACTTTTTTTTCAATTTATATCCTCCCATCAAAATGGACTCCAAATCTCCATATGGTGAGAAGGGTAGCGTTCATTGAGAATCTTAAAAAAATGAAATTATTACTGATTTTGATGAAACGATATTCAATTTCTATAGTGAATTTGAAACAACGATAAAGGCTGAGGAGTGATTCATTGACTTATTTTATTTTTGGATTTTTCTTAGGATATGCAATTTATCTTTTTTGCAAATAGCGTAGAAAGGTATCGTTGTATCTTCGCTCATAATTGGTATTGATATTCTGCTTGGGTCATCCCTAAACTTAAGCGATATGTTCGTAGCGAAGCCCGGTATAGATGAAGCACTAACGATTTCAGAGAGGTTTTCTTGCTCTTGTCTAAAGAATTTTGATTTTTTTAAATGGGTTTCGACTATACTGTCCCAAGGGCCTAAGTCTTTGGCTATTAAGAAGGATTGTCCATCTAACTCTTCAAAAGTTACTCCCTCCGTTTTCATTGCAAGAAAATGGTTTTTTGGGAGATAGACATATAATTTTTCATCTAATATTTTTTCGCAATAAATGCCTTCTATTTGGATTTTTGAATTGATGAAAGCAACATCGGCAAAGCCTGAAATGACATCGTTAATGCATTTTCTTTCATCTTTTATTTCCAGCGTTTGAGGATTGCTGTCTTTATCAAAATAGAAGAAATTAGGGTATTTGAATGTTGGACCTGGTGCAGTCATTTCAATATGGATGGTCAAAGACTTTTGTTTAAGTTCCTTGGCCTTTTCCCTTATTCGTTTATCGAACGAGATAGCATCTTTTATATATTCAGAAATAACTCGCCCATTTTCGTTTAGAACTATTTTGTTTGGACTTCTATCAAAAAGATCTATTCCCAATTCGTATTCGAGCTTTTGTATGGCTTTGGTAACGGAAGGCTGAGAAACATTTAGCTTTTCGCTGGCTTTGAGGGTTGTCCCTTCCTCAACCACGGCATTGAAATATTCAAGAAGATATGAATCTAACATATTATCACCTACTATTCGAAATAATTATACTACATTAACCAATCGATATAAACGTTTTCGATAATTATGTTTTAAACTTTAATTGGAGGTAGAGAGAAATGAAAACATTTATCGTATATTTTAGCTGGTCAAACAACACAAAAAGACTAGTGGAAGAAGTAAACAAGAAATTCGACTTTGATGTAGTTCGAATTGAAAGAGCAATACCTTATAGTAATGACTATAATGAATGTGCATACGTAGAAGCCAAGGATGAAGTTAGCAAACATATTCATCCTGAAATTAAAAATCTAGACATTGATTTTGGTAGCTATGACACCATCTTGCTGTTTGCTCCGATTTGGTGGTATACAGTTCCTATGCCTATTTTAACTTTTGTTGAAGAGTTAAAAGAATATAAAGGCAAGGTAGTTTTATTTGCTAATAGTTACACAAATGACCCTCAGTACATGGTCAATAGTAAGAAAGACATATTGGAAGTGAATCCTGATATTAATCTAGCGGAGGGATTGTTTAACAAAAGCGTAAAAGAACACATTAATTTTATAAGCGAAATGGAGGATAAATAATTATGGAAACTTTAACACTTTACAACGGGGTAGAAATCCCTGCTAATGGGTTTGGCGTTTATCAAGTAAAGAAGGAAGATTGCAAAAAGAGCGTCTTAGCAGCCCTAAAAGCCGGATATAGACATATCGACACGGCCCAATCTTATTTCAACGAGGAGCAAGTCGGGGAAGCATTGGCCAAAACCGATGTGCCAAGAAGGGAAATCTTCTTGACCACCAAGGTGTGGATCGACCATTATGGGGAAGGAAAAACCTACGATTCTGTCATCGAGTCATTGAGAAAACTCAAAACGGATTATCTAGACCTCATTCTTTTACATCAACCGGTCGGGGACTATTATGGTGCCTACCGCGATTTGGAAAAGCTTTATAAAGAAGGCAAGGTCAGAGCCATCGGTGTTTCGAATTTTTATCCTGATAGGCTCGTCGACATCTGCATGTTCGCAGACGTCAAGCCGATGGTCAATCAAATCGAGGTGAACGTCTTCAATCAGCAAATAGAAGCGAAGAAGTGGGCGGATAAATATGGAGTTGTTTTAGAAGCCTGGGCTCCTTTTGCCGAAGGAAGGAACAACATGTTCCATAATGAAACCTTGATGGGCATAGCCAAGAAACACGATAGAAGCGTTGCCCAGGTCATTCTTCGCTGGCTCTACCAGAGGGAAATCGTCTCATTGGCGAAATCGACCCATGAGGAAAGAATTAGGGAAAATTTCGACATCTATTCCTTTAAACTCGACGGCGATGACATGAAACTCATAGAGACTTTGGACACGAAGACATCGTCTTTCTTCAGCCATCAGGATCCTGCCATGATCGAGTGGTTCGGACAACTGATCGTCGAAAGAAGAAAGCAGCAATAGGAGGAGTAAAACAATGAAAAAAGCATTTTTAACTTTAGTGGCTTTGATTGGGACTATTTCCTTGGTCGGCTGCTCGACTAATGACTCGTCTATTACAAACGGAGGTGATTCCGGAAATCAAACTGACAGCGGAAATCCAGATACAGGAAACAATGTCGATTCTTCGAATACCGACGGAGGCGAAGAAGAGACAGGAAACGCAATCGTCGTTTATTTCTCTGCGACGGGGAACACTGAAAGTGTAGCGCAAACCATAGCCGGACATATCGATTCTGCAATCTATAAACTTGAGTGTGTCGTTCCCTATACAAGTGCTGATCTTAATTATGGGAATCAAAGCAGCAGAGTCGTCGAGGAACATAATAGGATTCTTGCTGGCGAGGATGTGAACATAGAGCTTGTGGATGTCGATTTCGCGGAATTTGCCGATGCCGATTACGTTTTCATTGGCGCACCGGTTTGGTGGCAGAAACTCAGTTGGGTCATCGAAGACTTTGTTGCAAGCAACGATTTCTCAAACAAAACAATCATACCATTTGGGACTTCTGCAAGTTCCGGATACACGCTCGGAAACCTTACCCCGTTGACCGAAGACGATGAAAACGTCACTTGGTTAGATCCTCAAAGATTCCGCTCCAACGTTTCCAGCGATGACGTGATTGAATGGGTCGATTCGCTTGGCTTCACTTTCGAATGAGAATGAAAAAATTTTATCTCCCGATTGCTATTGCCATACTGGGTCTTTGCTCCTGTTCAAGTGTAGATAGTATTGTCGGTAATGGCTCTTCTATGGTAGAGGATAGTTCAGGTTCAAATAACGAAGAAAAAGACATGCCTGTTTTCACCGCCCAGTATTACCGTGGTTTCTCGATGGATAACGTCCTCCGTTCGGAAAAGCTAGGTGACATCCACTATAACGTCTATATTCCTGACGATTACGATGGAAGCAGTGCCTACGCCCTCTTTTTCGCCTTGCCGGGTTATCAAGGACTCTATCGCTTTGGTGTCGGTGCCAACCTTGAGACTGAGAATTTTGCCTTCGAGGCAATGGACTATATTGATGACATGATTATCGTCGCTCCTCAGCTCAACGATTGGGGCGAGACCAGTGCAAAACAGACAATCGAGCTTGTACACTGGTTCCTCGATAATCTCAATATCGATGAGGATAGGGTGTTCGCTAATGGATACTCAGGCGGAGGGGAAACGATGTCCACGGCCATGGGTATCGAGCCGACACTGTTTACTAGGTACCTGCATTGCAGCTCTAAGTGGGATGGTGATTTGGAAGCGCTGGTGAAATCGGAGACCCCGGTCTATTTGGTGATCGGCGAGAATGACGAATACTATGGTTCGGAGTCTACTATCGAAACCTATAACGACATCGTTGAGCTCTATCGTGCTGAAGGTTTGACCGAAGAAGAAATCTCATCAATAGTCGTCCTTGATGTCAAAAACCGTGACTACTTCGCTTCCCAAGGGATGAACAATGAGCATGGCGGTGGAGGAAAGCTTTTCGCTAGCGACCCCGAGATCATGGGATGGCTATTTGGCATTTAACTTTTAAAGGATTTAAATTCCGTGTGTTGATCGCTCATATAATTACAATTTTACGTTAAGGCAGGTTTTGCAGATATAGACGAACCATCACCTTAATAGCAGGGTATCTCAAGAAAGAAAAATCCCGATCATTTAACTGAGCTTAATAATGTGAATTTTGATGAGTTTAAAGAATCAGAATATATATTCTTAGGCTCACCTGTTTGGTTGGTAGAACTAAACTGGGTAATAAATGATTTTGCTTTATCAAATGACTTTATAGGTAAGACAATCATTCTATTCGCTACAGCTTCTTCATCTAATTTCAGCGTTGATGATTTGAGATATCTATCTGATGAAGTAACTTGGATGTAAGGAAGAAGATTTTGATAAAGCGAAATCAGTTAAGAAAATGCACATAACTGGATTGATAGTTTAAATATTAATTTTTAGGAGGTTGCAAGATGAAACAAATAGTAGGTAGAAATAGTCTAGGTGATTTAGCACCTAAATTTGCCGAACTTAACGATGATGTATTGTTTGGTGAAGTTTGGTCAAGAACTGATAAATTATCGGTTAGAGATAGGTGTATCATCACTGTTGTTGCTTTAGTTAGTAAAGGAATTACAGATAATTCATTAAAATATCATTTAACTAACGCTAAACACCATGGTGTTACTAAAATTGAAATGGTTGAGGTTATTACCCATATTGCCTTTTATATTGGTTGGCCTAATGCTTGGGCTGTATTTCCGATGGTAAGAGAAGTTTATCAAGATGAAAAGATAACTAAAGAACCGATGTTTGGATTAGGTGAACCTAACGATACATATGCTAAATATTTTGTTGGCCAATCTTATCTTAATCCATTAAATAAAGAAGGTGTCTTTATTGCTAATGTCACGTTTGAACCTGGTTGTAGAAATAACTGGCATAGTCATAAATCAACTAAGGGTGGAGGCCAAATCTTACTTTGCACTGATGGTGAAGGGTGGTATCAAGAAGAAGGTAAAGAAGCTAGAAAACTTATGCCAGGTGATGTTGTTTATATTGCTTCTAATATTAAACATTGGCATGGGGCGACTAAAGATAGTTGGTTCTCTCATTTAGCTATTGCAGTACCAGGCGAAAACACATCTAATGAATGGCTAGAAAAAGTAAGTGATAAAGAGTACGAAAATCTTTAGTTAACAAGGTATTTTATGACTTTAACAATTAATCTTTATTACACAGGTAAAAACGGAAGTGCCAAAGCATTTGTTAAAGAAATGATTGATTCAGAAATCGTTGATGATGTTAGAAAAGAGAGAGTAACATAAAGTTGCCGTTGTAAGGGTGTGCAATGTATAATAGGCAGCAGAAATCATAGCCTGGCGCAGATTGTGCCGAACCATTTTTCATTGTGGATAGGAACAGGCTGGTAGTACTGCAGAAATGACCATCCGATAATTGGATGGCTTTTCTTTTGACTTTAGGTGTACGAAAACACCAAAAGGGTACGAACTTTTATGAATGGGTACGAAATTGTATCAAATCTTGTGTTTCTAGACATAAGAAAAGAATAGGTTTGATACAAAGTAAATAGCTTATCAAGCCCTTTTTGTACTTAAAATGGCTATTTTTTGCGACATTTTCAGCTTTTTTGAGCCTTTTGTGGTAAAATAACATTATATTTAGAATACTATACAGGAGTGATTGGTTTGCCAGAATTAGGTGAAAAAGAATTTGCTTATAAAGCGAGTAACAAGAAACAACAAAAATTATATGACCATTATGTTGAGACTTTTAAGCAAAAGCCTGTTTTTTGCTTGAGACTTAAAAAGAATGTTCTATCAAATGAAATGAAGCCAATTACTACTCTTGTATTTGAGCCCTCAAAAGATATGCCATTCTGGAAAATATGCACGGTTGGTGCTAGCGACTACCTAATGCCTGAACGTGATATTGGGTGGGGAAGAAAGGCAAATCAACGTAACGAATACATGATGCTTATCGATCCAGAAGTCGAAATCAGTCAGGAGAAAACGGAATGGTTATCGCTCAACTCATTGCTCTGGGCAACTGCTGAATACGCCTTTAATGCAAAAGAAAATATTACGGTTTCCGATACCATTGACATGCAAATAAAAGGCAAATACTGCGGGACTGTATTGTTATTACCAGAAATATTTAAATCTCCAAGCATAGTTAAGTGCTTTGTTTCCAAACATAAATTCATTAGCATTTTTCAAGTTATGCCCATAACAAAAGAACAACTTTCTAAAAAACTAAAAAAAGGAACAAATGGTATATATTGGCTAATGGAACAATTTTATACTCACGATGATGATTATAAACTTATTGTTTCAAAACCATTTGCAACACTTTAAGGGAGAAAAATGATTACAAATTCTCAATGTGAACGCCTGAAAAGTATGGCACTAAACATAAAACCAACTTTGGAAATTAGCAAAAAGGATATTGGTGTAAAAGAAATTTTAGACATTTCTATTGCCCTTGATTTACATGAACTAATCAAAATATCCATTCACCCTAATGCAAAAAATAATGCAAAGACTTTTCTAAATGCTATTTGTGCTCTTACAGGAGCAGAACCTATAAGTATAAACAACAATGAAATCGTGGTTTATAGGCGTTCGTCAAGCAACAACATAGAACATATAGAAATTTAATTATAAGACTTTAAATTTTTTAAAGGAGAAGGAAATATGTCAAATAGTGATTTAATTAACGAATTAATATCAAAAGAATTTGAACAACAATATTTTGAAGAATGCAAACATATATGGCAAAATTATGTTCCACTAAAAGATAAATCAAACTGTTTACAGGGTGAATTGTTAAGAGAAATAGAAAAAATACGATGTGAAGCACAAGATAATGGGAATATTAATTGGGATAAAGAGTTTACTCATTTTTGCAAATTTATAACACAAAACCTAGTAAATCAGCCAATTTTTTCAGAAAATGAAAAACAAAAAATTTATGTAATAATGAACTATATTAAAGAATGTGGACTATATGCTCAACAATACAATAAAGGAAAAATAACAGATGATGATGTTATTCCAGAAAAACTCGCATATACAAAAGATAATTTATATGATATTATTTGTGATTTTATAGGAAAATTACAAAACAAACATCCAGAACCAATCAATTATAGTTTAAACATGAAATCAATAAAAAGGTAATGCAAAGATATGAGCGTCTCAAACGATAAAATAGAAAAGTACTTAAAACTTGCTAAAAAGAAACCACAGTATTATGCCAAATTAGGCGATTTGTATTCCGATGACGGCGATTTCAAAACCGCAACGACGTACTATCAAAAAGCCGTCGACAACGGCGTTTTGGCATATAC
>ULWL01082901.1_pt1 | contig 29927 bp, 29 predicted proteins | sample 1960171 | NCBI WGS metagenome assembly ULWL01 (sample SAMEA4835807, study PRJEB28245) | human gut metagenome | biome: gut microbiome; material: fecal sample | place: Denmark | collected 2008 | reverse complement strand
TCTGAACTCAATACCACGATATAAGGAATTACATCACTGGTACTATTGTACCACACCGTCGGTTGAAAGCAAAGAGCTTAATTCAATCTTGTAATAATACCTTCTTCTTTTTTCTCTTTCAGTTTTCCGAGAATGGTAGGCACTGCTCCGAGTGCCACAAACAGATACTGTAAAATCAGATTGCCTATGTAACTTCCCATATCAATCACTTCTTCGGAAAGCAGCGCAGGGATCAGACGATAACACTCGAACAGACTATAACCTGCTTCCGCACCGCCGCCCTGATTGAACAGAATGATCGCCCAGTCCACACGGTCTGCAAAATACGTCATAAGGATCATGATCACAGCGCTGATGACTACTGCCTTTTTGGTCAGTTTTCCGCCCAGCATCTCATATCCCTTCAGAACGCACACCGCCATGATCACACCGGATAATGCTGCTACATATCCCAACTGGCTTAAGATCAGAACACTGAGCATTCCCAACAGGGATCCTAACAGGGCACCTACAATACCGCCTACGATGTTTTCTTTCTTCTGCGCCTTCTGCTGTGCCTTCATTGCGATATCACTGCGCATCTTCATCTCGCAGTCCGGACATAAATGATAGTATTCACTGCCCATTCTGAACGCTCCGGTCTCTACATTCTGACCGCACAGATCACAGCATGGACTGTAACTGTTTGTACGCAGGAATGTCGTTGTAGCTGCAAGTGCTTCGTTCAATGTATCCTTACATTTTTCCGCATTGGACTGTGCCTTCAGTGATACTCTGATATCCAGATTCTTCTGACCAAAACTTGCGATCTTCTTGCTGCTTTTCTGAAACCCTTTCACTGCCTGCTTGTCAAATGTCGACCCGTCAGCGCTTTTTGCCGCCGTATGCAGTACCATCATATACGGATATCTTGCATCGGGTGCATAGACGATAAAGTCAAACCCATCCCTTTCCCCATGAAACGAGTCATTGGTTTCATCATAACGCAATCCGGTTCCCATGGCAATCTGCTGATAATTTTCAATCTTCTTTTTCTGATTCATATTTCTCCTACTCCTTTGTAATAAAAAATTTGTAATTGCTCTAAAGCGTTACGAAAATCATACTTTTCCATTTTACACTTTACCGTGTTAACATGCAACCCTATTAGGAGTTTTTTCGCCGATTAACCTATTTGCTATAAAAAAACTGTAGGCACATCTGTGTAACCTACAGTTTTTGAACTTCCTTATAAATAGAACAAGGTAATCGAAATCACGCAAATACGGAATTTGCATTCCATCAGCACTTGATCTCAAGGTAACCTAACAGCTTGCTCATATCGTACTCTTCCAGTACGCCCAGATTGGAATCGTAGAATTTGCCATCGTAATGTACCAGGTAATGACAGAAACGTCCCATCTTTTCCATCATGATACAGCACTTCGGCAGTACAGCGGGTCTACCCTCGGTATATACGATGATGTCGGTATGGTCAATGCCGTAATAGTTCAGTGCAGAGATCACGCGACCCATAGTAGCCTGCCACTCTCTGCAGTCCATCACACTGATCACCTCTGCAATGGTAACACCGGCTAACATTGCCACACATGCCTGGCCGCACAGACCGTCCTCGGGCTGGATGATCACATTCATGCTGTCGATCTTGCGGATCGGGTTCTCGAAGCTGTAAGGGCTGTTCTGGTCCATACGGATCAGGGAGCCGTTAATATGTAACAGGATCTTGTGGAGCACACCCAGCTCTACCTTTACAGCAGCTTCATCGGTGATCACGATCTCGTAATTGCCCTTCTCCTTGGGATGAAGCTCACACTCGATGATATTGTTATCCAGAACGATATCTCCCTTGATGCCTTCTCTCTGATGGCATACTTCCCATACATTAAAAGGAATCTGAATGGTGTATCCTGCATCCTTTTTCTCTACTTTAGATTCAAAAAAATATCTCATGATTCATTCCTCCGTTGCTTTTGCTGTTCCCGAATATTCTCTTAAGAAAAAGATTTACGAAAGCGGTTACATTTTCTAATTTCCTTGATTCTAGCAAAAATTTCCGCCCTTGCAAAGAGCTTGTGGAAAAGTACTTAAAAAAAAACATCCTGTCAAAAAAATATCAAAAAAGCGCCCGTTTTAAAACAGACGCTTTTTATAAATCCAGTGCATTTAAAGCCCTAAAATTGCAGATGCAACGCGGAAATATACTAACAGTGACATTGCATCCACGATGGTGGTGATAAACGGACTTGCCATTACCGCCGGATCAAAGCCGAGACGCTTTGCCAGGATCGGCAGAAGGCATCCAATGATCATTGCGATCACTACCGCTGCTACCAGAGTCAGGCACACGGATGCTGCCACCAGCACCCCTACTTTATCCAATAACAGTAATTTTACAAAGTTCGCTGCGGAAAGTGTGATACCGCAGATCAGTGCCACGCGGATCTCCTTGAATACGACCTTCGGCACATCCCGGTACTCGATCTCATTCAGGGACAATCCACGGATGACCGTAACGCTCGCCTGGCTTCCGGCATTACCGCCGGTATCCATCAGCATGGGGATATATGCCACCAGTACTGCGCATACGCTTAATGCGTCTTCAAAAGAAGAAATGATAGCTCCGGTAAAGGTAGCTGACACCATCAGAAGCAGCAGCCAGGGAATACGCTTTTTGAAGGTCTCAAATACCCCGGTCTTCATATAGGGCTTATCGCTGGGCACGATAGCCGCCATTTTTTCCATATCCTCCGTGGTCTCTTCTTCGATGATATCCACGATATCGTCCACGGTGATAATACCTACCAGTCGGTTCTCATTGTCCACTACCGGCATGGCTGTAAAGTCGTATTTTTTGAACTGCCTGGCAACTTCTTCCTGGTCCATCAGCGTATTGATGGAGATGACATTTTCATGCATGATGTCACCGATGATCTCGTCGCCGTCCATGAGCAGCAGATACCTCAGAGCCACCGTTCCCACCAGTCTTCTCTGGGCATCTAAGACATAACAGATATTGATGGTCTCACTGTCGAGACCCACCTTACGGATCCGCTCGATGGCCTGATTCACCGTCAGATTCTCCTTCAGGTCTACATATTCGACCGTCATGATACTTCCGGCGGAATCTTCCGGATAGCGCAGCAGATGATTGATATCTCTGCGCACATCGGGGCTTGCGTTGGTCAGAAGCTTTTTGACAATGTTGGCAGGCATCTCCTCCAGCAGATCGGCCGCATCGTCCGCCATCAGGTTGTTGATGATGTTCGTTGCTTCCTTATCCGACAGGGACGTGATGATCTTCTGCTGATTGTCCATATCTAAATAGGAAAAAACGTCTGCCGCCAGGTCCTTGGGAAGGATACGGAAGACCTTTAACATCTCTTCCTCTTCCAGTTCTTCCAAAAGTCCCGCAATATCGGCATCGTTGAGTTCAGCCAGGTACTGGCGCAGCTTGGTGTACTGCTTGGTGTTAAGAAGCTCTAATACCTCTTCCAGTTCTTTGATCTGTTCCATGATGATCCTCCTTATGATGTTTTCTATGGGTGTAACTTACATGGCAACTTCGCCCCGGAAGTGGGTTGTCAGAGCTCTTCTGTGTACACTTCATAAAAACCACCACCTTTCCTCATGGAATCATTAAACCGCTATTTTTATTTTATTTCATTGGTTATTCTTTGTCAACGAAATAAGTCTCTTTCAATTTCTCAATTTTTACCTTTCCACAGGTGGTTTCTGTCAGGTTTTTCCTGACTTTTTCTTCATTTTCCATCGGGATAAGTAAAATAAATTTTACGTTTTCGGCATAGATACTGTCCATAGGAACGATGCCCTGCTGTCCGAAATAGTATTGCAGCTTTCCTACGTCATTATAATCTGTCGTCACTTCCAGTTCACAGCCTTTTCGCAGGATCCCCGTCTCGCAGTGGGCAAGACCTTCCTTCACCGCCTGGGTGTATGCCCGCACCAGTCCTCCGGTACCCAATAGGGTGCCGCCGAAGTACCTCGTCACCACCACCGCGATGTTGCGGATCCCGGATCCTGTCAGCACCTCTAACATCGGTCTGCCCGCAGTGCCGGAGGGTTCTCCGTCATCACTGCACCGGGTCAGTTCGCCTCTGCTTCCTATTATAAATGCAGAACAGTTATGTCTGGCATCCCAGTACTTTTTCTTCATTTCTTCTATAAAAGCTACGGCCTCTTCCTCGTTTTCGCACTTACGGATTGTTGCGATGAAACGGGATTTTTTCTCCACGATCTCTCCTTCGCCGCCGGATAATAATACTCTGTAGCTGTCTGTTGCTGCCGTATCGCCCATGTTAACCTCACTTATTTTTGTTTTCCTTCGGATTCTTTTCCAGTGTAGCATAACTTTTCCAAAATGTGAAACCCTTATAACAGTTCCGCCATCATTTTCATAAAAGTGCCTGCTACGCAGTCAACGCCGCTGTGCGGCTCATCTTTTTATTCACCTGATGGCGCTTCGCTCATAGAACGATCAAAACAGTGCATTGTGTGCAAGCACCCAAGCCCTGTTTTTACCGTTCTATGGCGGAACTGTTATTAAGGAATTCTAAAGACTGGAAAGAAAGCCTTTATTTACATAGCATTATTTGGTATAATATTTTCGTCTGTATCTCAGACAGAAAGGACTTGTTTTATGAATTATGGTAAAAAAGGTGTCCGAGCGAAGCAGAAGGCACTCAACTCTAAATCACAAAAATGGGGAAGGAAGCTCGCACTGACCTGTGTCAAGATCATGCTGGCCGCTGTCGTAGGCATCGGCATCTGCGGTGTAGCTGCCGGTATCGGTGTCTTCCGCGGCATCCTCTCTTCCACTCCCACGATCCGGCTGTCCGATGTCGTGGCAGTAGGCGAGGCTACTATCGTATATGATAAGGAAGGCAATGAGATCGACCAATATGTCAGCACCAACTCCAACCGTCTCTCCGTAGGCATGGATGAAATTCCCGACTATCTGGGCAAAGCCTTCGTGGCGATCGAGGACCAACGTTTCTATCAGCACAACGGTATTGATGTCAAGGGTATCCTGCGTGCCGGTTATCAGTTCTTAAAGACCGGCGGTGAAGAGGCCCAGGGTGCCAGCACTATTACCCAGCAGCTGTTGAAGAACACTGTTTTCACCGACTGGACCTCCGAAGGTGACAACAAGATCAAAAAGATCAAGCGTAAGATCCAGGAGCAGTATCTGGCACTGGAAATCACCAAGTATTATTCAAAGGATGAGATTCTGCTGCGTTACATGAACGCCATCAACTTAGGACAAAATACTCTGGGTGTGGAATCCGCTTCCCTGCGTTACTTCGGTAAGCACTGCAGTGACCTGACGATTTCCGAGTGTGCTGTGATCGCTAGTATTACGCAGAACCCTTCCAAATACAATCCGATCCGGCATCCGGAAGAAAATGCAAAACGTCGTGATACCTGTCTGAATAAAATGCTGGAGCTTGGATTTATCAGTCAGGCACAATACGATGAAGCCATGGCAGATACCGATGCGGTATACGAGCGTATCGGGCTGTATGATATCGACTATCAGGAAGCCAATGCTACTACCGGCTCTTACTTCTCCGATGCCGTGTATGAGCAGGTAAAGCAGGATCTGATCCTGTCCGGTTATAACGAAGCCATGGCAGAGACGCTGCTTACTTCCGGCGGATTGCGTGTGGAATCCACTCTGGATCCCAAGATTCAGGCAATTCTGAACGAAGAATATGCAGATCCCGCCAATTATCCGGAGAACGTGAAATGGTATCTGAACTATGCACTTACCATTATCTCTCCTGATGGCACCAAAAATAACTTCAGTAAAGAAAACATGATGACCTGGTTCAAGGAAAATCAGAATAAAAAGTTCAATCTGATCTTCTCCTCCCAGGATGATGCTTATGCGGCTATAGATACGTACCGTTCCGCCATGTTAGCCCAGTTGGGTGTGGAAGACAATGCGGATAACTACGAAGAGACGATCACCATGACACCTCAGCCGCAGTCTGCTATGGTCATCGAAGAACAGAGTACCGGTCATATTGTAGCCATGATCGGCGGCCGTGGCTCCAAGGAAGGCCGTAGGACCCTGAACCGTGCTACCAGTGCAAAGCGTCTGCCCGGATCTACCTTCAAGGTAGTGGCCTCCTACGCTCCCGCTTTGGACAGTGCCGGGAAGACTCTGGCAACTGTCTACAACGATGCACCGTTTAATTACGCCGACGGTACTCCTGTACGTAACTGGTACAAGTCCGGCTACCGTGGCATCCAGAATATCCGCAGTGCGATCCGTGACTCCCTGAATATCATCGCTGTAAAAAATATCACGGTGATCACCCCGAGACTCGGATACGATTATCTGTTAAACTTTGGATTTACCACGCTGACCGACGGTGTCCAGGTCGGCAATGAGATCAAGTCCGATGTGAACCAGTCCCTGGCTCTGGGTGGTCTGACCTACGGTGTTACTCCTTATGAGCTGACAGCTGCTTACGCAGCCATTGCAAACGGCGGTACTTATGTAACGCCAAAGCTGTACACCAGAGTCACTGATTCCGACGGCAATGTAATCCTGGACAATACGAATCCTCCCACCAGACAGGTGATCAAGGAAACTACTGCTTTCCTGCTGACCAGTGCCATGCAGGATGTTGTTACTTCCGGTACCGGTGGAAAGGTTAACTTCGGTGGCATGGCCATTGCCGGTAAGACAGGTACCACAACAGGACCTACCGACGCATGGTTTGCAGGATATACCCCTTATTACACTGCTGCTACCTGGACCGGTTACGATAACAACGTAGACTTAAACAATGCGGAAGACGGTGTCTCCAAGACTTTATGGCGCAAGGTGATGAAACGGGTTCATGAGGATCTGCCGAACACCCAGTTCCCGGTTCCTTCCGGAATCGTACAGGTTGCGGTATGTTCTCAGTCCGGAAAACTGCCGATCCCCGGTCTGTGTGATGGATCTGTTTATACCGAATACTTTGCAGAAGGTACCGAACCTACCGAGAGCTGTGACGTGCATTATCAGGGCGAGATCTGTGCTTACGACGGACTTCCCGCAAGTCCTGACTGCCCGTTCAAGTACACCGGTGTGGCTACCATGCCTCTGGTAGAGGATCCCACATTACAGCAGGGTTCTACCGTCATCATCAACAATCCGGACGGTACACAGACAGTCAGCACACCGAACACCAGAACTCAGTGTCAGCATGACGCTACCTTCTTCGCGAACCCGGATTACGAAGCAGTCATCAATCAGCAGCAGGCTGAGATCAACGCACGGAATGCCGCTGCACAGCAGCCACAGGAATAGAACAAAAAGGTGCGCCGCATGGCGCACCACTAAAAAAGTCCCCGGAACTTCAGATTCCGGGGACTTTTTGATGCCTACGGATTGCTTCGTGCTATGCACTCTCGCTTCTACGCTCCGCTTCGGTCCGTGCTAAACATGTGCCACTGGCACATAGCACCCTACCCTCTATTCGCATATCGTGGGATTATCATCCCACTTTTATGCTCATATCGGGGCGGGTCAAAAAGTCTTTCTCCCACATATGAGCAAGCTCATGTGGGTTTAGACCTTTTGACCCTGGCATCATATACTATACAATACCCTGTGCGGTCATAGCATCTGCAACCTTCAGGAAGCCTGCGATGTTCGCACCTGCGACGTAGTTGCCTTCCATACCGTACTTTTTAGCTGCATCATCCAGGTTGTGGAAGATGTTCACCATGATGTTCTTCAGCTTGGCATCTACTTCTTCGAAGGTCCAGGAAAGTCTCTCACTGTTCTGGCTCATCTCCAGAGCGGAGGTAGCAACACCGCCTGCGTTGGATGCCTTGCCAGGGCAGAACAGCACGCCGTTCTTCTGGAAGTACTCGGTAGCTTCCATGGTGGTAGGCATGTTAGCGCCCTCTGCTACAGCGAATACGCCGTTAGCTACTAGCTGCTTTGCATCCTCCAGATCCAGCTCGTTCTGGGTTGCGCAGGGAAGAGCTACATCACACTTAACAGTCCATACACCGTGCTCACCGTTCTTCTTCTCATGATACTGTGCACTGGGTCTTGCTGCTGCATACTCAGTCAGTCTTGCACGCTTAACTTCCTTCACTTCGCGTAACAGAGCTACATCGATTCCTTCGGGATCATAGATCCAGCCGGTAGAATCGGAACAGGTAACTACCTTTGCACCTAACTGCTCTGCTTTCTGGATAGCGTAGATCGCTACATTGCCGGCACCGGATACAGTAACAGTCTTGCCTGCGATATCCTTGCCATTGCACTTTAACATCTCCTCTGTCAGATACAGCAGACCGTAACCGGTTGCTTCGGTTCTTGCCAGGGATCCACCGTAGCTTAAGCCCTTACCGGTCAGAACACCTTCATACAGGCCGGTCAGTCTCTTGTACTGCCCGTACATATAACCGATCTCTCTTGCGCCGGTACCGATATCACCGGCGGGAACATCGGTGTCTGCTCCGATATATTTGTAAAGTTCTGTGATGAAGCTCTGGCAGAAAGCCATGATCTCTCTGTCGGATTTGCCCTTGGGATCGAAATCGGATCCACCCTTACCACCGCCGATCGGCAGACCGGTCAGGGAGTTCTTGAAGGTCTGCTCAAAACCAAGGAACTTGATGATACCTAAGTTTACAGAAGGATGTAAACGTAAACCGCCCTTGTAAGGTCCGATCGCGGAATTGAACTGTACACGGAATCCGTTGTTTACCTGTACCTGACCCTTGTCATCCACCCAGGGTACGCGGAACAGGATCTGTCTCTCGGGAGTTACGATTCTCTCCAACAGAGCGTCCTTACGATATTTTTCCTCATTTGCCTCGATCACAACACGAAGAGATTCCAGAACCTCTTTGACTGCCTGATGGAACTCGGGCTGTGCGGGATTTTTGGTCACTACCATATCAAATACTTCATCAACATATGACATCTGAATGTCCTCCTTCAATTGGTATACAGATTCATGACAACCTGGTTGCCATATGCTTTATTATAAAACGACTTTTTTAATTGTACAATAAACTTTATCCCACTAAATCATAAAAGTTTTGACCGTTTTTCTGTATAATTTGCACAATAAATTATACAAGTATACAATCTGTGCGTTATACTGTTCGTCATTTTACCAAAAGTGTGCTATAGATATTCTTTCAGAGCCCGGATGTTACTGTTTTCCATGGCGATAAGTTCCCTTGCCAATGCTCTGCTGGAAGTATCCGCCATCTCTTCGTTATGCGCCAGCACTTTCTCCATCTCCAGCACTCCGTTGTTGCTTCCCTTTATGATCATTTCCGCTATATGTCCCGTGCCGGTATTTAGAAGTGTATTGTATCCGATGCCCATCTTAAGCATCATATTCTCTATAGCATTCGTGCGATAAATCTGTGTTTTGCCTTCTACCAGTTTCTGCACTGCTCTGTCATGCAGTCTGGAATATTGCAGCTCCTGGTCTGCCACTGTCGCAGCCAGACGATCATCGTAGATTTTATCCGTAACAGCATCCAGTGCTTTCATCGCCATTTCCGTATTACGCTGTATTTCCCGATAGATGTTAATTTCCTGTTTGTTCATCAAAAAAGCTCCTTACCGTTTTTGGTAAGAAGCTTTCCCTGAAAATATTTATTTTATTCGTGCAATACGAATTGTTCCGCAGCTACGCTGCTTCCACAATTCTACCTACATTCGGATTCCGCTGATTTGCTGACGCAAATCGCTTCTTCCTCATGTAGGTGCGATTTTCTTAAGTTCATAAGTCGCCGTATGCAAGCATCCGCGAGCTTATGAACTTAGAAAATCTATTGCACATACTCGCTCTTCACATATCCGATCTGTCCGTTGTATTTGATCTTGCTCCAGTCGCCTTCTGTGCCTACCAGCTCTGCGGAATCACCGCCGGAGAGAACTCCCAGTCTGTCTGCTGTCTCGCTGGCCGATGCACGCACGTTAATATTGGTGGTGGCAGTAACTGTTCCGATGGTCTCAGTTCCCGCTGCACTCTCCGCCAGCTGCAGGAACTCTGTCTTGATGTAGCCTTCCTTGCCTTCGTAATCCACCTTGGTCCAGCCGTTAGGACGTTGTTCCAGAACCTGCAGCTTCGTACCGCCGGATACCTTGCCCAGTTTATCTGCCTGCTCACTGTCAGAGCTTCTGACATTCACGGTTGTGGTGGTGATTACATATTGAGGTCCCTGATCCTCTGTCTCCTGCTGTTCGCCGTTTTCCGTCTGGGTATCCTGTCCGTCCGTACTGCCTTCCTCTGTTCCGGCTTCTGCGACCTGAGTCTCTGCGGCCACCTGATTGGCAAGCTTCTCGCCTACCGCAATACTTACCTGAGAATCCAGTTCACTGATATACTGCAGCACCTCCGGATGGTCCACCATAAGTTCATTATATTCCACGGTAATCTTATTATTGAATTCCACAACATCATCCTGCGTGCTGACAGTCTTGATATATTCATTTACTTCTTCACTGTTCTCACCACGCTTAATATACAGTCCGCCCTGATCGTTGGTACAGATATAGAGTGCCTGATATCCGGGAACCTCTTCTTCGTGACCCACAAAAGAGATCTTGTAATACACATAGGCGATCACAGACCCTTCCTCCGGTCCTGTCTTGGTATATATTTCCAAAGTAGGATAATAGTCAATGTACTGAGACAGTTCTACATAACGATACATATCCTTATCCGAGATTTCATCGCATACGGAACGAAGTGTTTCTTCATCACCTGTCGCCATGGCATTATAATACGTTGCGATCAGTGTATAAATCGCACCTTCTTCGTTGGCCACCAGCGGCACTTCCTCCGTCGCCGTCTCTGTTGCCGTCTCACTGGCTGCGGATGCGATCTCTGCCTCCTGCTGTGCCTCTTTATGCCGGTTACTCAGGCTCAGGCTTACGGATACGGTAATAGCCACCGCCACTACAACTACTGCCGGAAGCACGACCTTATTATGTTTTATGATATAATTGCCGATGGAATGTATTTTCTCTTTCCACATATATAGTCCTTTCCGAATTCTGAAATATTCCTTGAATTGCAAAAAGCCGCAAGCGGCTTCTCTCATCTCTCTCCCTATAATCAAGGTGATGTAAATGCATCCGACAGGAATCGAACCTGCATTAAAGGCGTCGGAGGCCTCCGTTCTATCCATTAGACTACGGATGCAAATATTACAAATTTGTTACATCACCTCGACTATAATATCATAAAACCCTACACATGTCCAGTTAAAATTAAAGTATTTTTACGCAGCGCTCCTGCCTGCTGTATAAATAAAGCTGATCCGACAAAATCTCTTCCGGAGTCAGCTCCGTGCTGTTTACCTCGACGATCATCTCCTTCAGCTCCTCCGCACTCCGTCCCTGATCTACCGGAAGCAGAATAAATTCATGAACCGAACTGGGAATCAGATAATAATCCCCATCCACCCGTTTAGCCAGCTGCTCCAGCACTTTCGGGTATAAAATGCAGCAGGCACCGTATGTTTTCCCGGCATTTGTCAGGATCAGCATGGGAATCTCCCGTGCCAGATGTTGTCTTACATCTGCCTGAAGCTCCTCCAGTAGTTCCTCCAATGCACTTTCCATCGGCATAATGTCGCAGGGAAAAAGTCTGGGAGTATTTTTCACAGCACAGGCAAACAATTCTCTGTCCGTCACATTCCATGCAGACATATGGTTGTTGTAAATAGGGATCATTCCGTTCTGCACCCCATTGCCATCGTATGCATAGTAAAAACAGGCAGCCAGATCCAGAACGGGAATATACGGCACCTTTTCCAGGAAGCTTCGGTTTTTATCACGATTGATCAGCCGGAAGCATATCCTGTCTTTTACTTTTTCAAAATCCGTGAAAAATGAGATATCGATCTGTTTTCCCACGGCATCTTCTCTGTACACCGTAACGATCTTCCGGATAATATCCGCAAATGTCACACCTTCCTCATAGGCCTTTAGAAAAGAATTCAGGTATATGGTGGGCATCATGTTTTCCTGCTCCCTGCGAATCATAAGTCCCTGCAGGATCACTCCATTATTCTTCTGTACTTCTCTTAATTCTACGCTGTATTCCTCTCCAAGCGCCTCACTGACTGCACGCTGTACTTTTGTTCTGAAAACGGTCATTTCCATATAAATACCTCCATGTATCTCCGAAAGCGCTGTCTCCCCAGACCGGCTTTTACCCATGTGGTATTTCAAATTGCAACAAAAAAGGCAACAAGTACACCTTCGAAAAAAAGGTCACTCATTGCCTTACAGGTCTTATGCTCGGATATCAGTGATTATGCACGAGACAGATACTCACCGGTTCTGGTGTCGATCTTGATCTTGTCACCCTGGTTAACGAACAGAGGTACAGCTACGGTAGCTCCGGTCTCAACGGTAGCAGGCTTGCTGGCACCGGTAGCGGTATCGCCCTTGAATCCAGGCTCAGTCTCTGTGATCTCCAGTTCTACGAACAGAGGAGGCTCAACGGAGAATACGCTGCCATTGTGAGAGCAGATCTTGCACATCTCGTTCTCTTTTACGAACTTCAGTGCATCGCCTACGGTCTCAGAATTCAGTGCAACCTGATCGTAAGTCTCGGTATCCATGAAGTAGTACAGATCACCATCTTCATACAGATACTGCATATCCTTTCTATCAATACGCGCCTGAGGGCACTTCTCAGTAGGACGGAAGGTCTTCTCAACTACACCGCCACTCTTGATGTTCTTCAGCTTGGTTCTAACGAATGCTGCGCCCTTTCCCGGCTTAACATGCTGGAATTCGATAATCTGGTAAACATTGTTATCATACTCAATGGTAATACCATTTCTGAAATCACCTGCAGAAATCATAATGTATTCCTCCTAATATTTTCACGTCATAATTCTTTAATATTTTAATATAAAAGCATACATATTTCAACTACTTTTGAATATTTTTTTCAAATTTCTCTTAAGAAATCAATTGCCTGAAGATATCCGTCCAGTCCCTGGCCGTAGATCTGCTTATTACATACCGGTGCCGTCACGGAAATCTTGCGAAATTCTTCTCTGTTTGTAATATCGGAAATATGGACTTCCACTTTCGGAATATCCACGCTTGCCAGTGCGTCCCGGATAGCATAACTGTAATGAGTATAAGCTCCCGGATTAATCACAATACCGGTTGTTCCATCAAAATAGGCTTCCTGGATCCTGTCGATAATGGCTCCTTCATGATTGCTCTGGAACGTCTGGATCTCATCCCCGGTCTCCTTTGCCTTTTTGTCGATCAGATCCAACAGATACTGATAATCCTGCGTGCCATAGATTTTTTTCTCCCGGATTCCCAGGAAATTCAGGTTAGGGCCGTTGATCACTAAAATTTTCATTTTCTTCTCACGCTCCTTTTTCTTCGGTGCTTCTTTCAGCTTACGAAGCTGCAGCTGCAGTTCCTCTGCCAGTTCATCAGAGTATCCCCTATTTGCATCCAGGATGATATCTGCACATTCCGTATAGATTTTATCCCGTACTGCTAACAGTTCCCGGATTCTTCCAAGCGGATCCTCACATTGCAACAGCGGTCTTGTGGTATCATTTTTGAGTCTCTCGTATACTACTTCCGGTGACACTCTTAAGTATACCACCGTTCCACATTGATGCAACAGGGGACGGTTCACCGGATTGACCGGGGTTCCTCCGCCTACGGACAGAATGTACTCGTATTTTCTGCTGCCGCATTTGCGTAAGACTTCCGTCTCCAGTTCCCGGAAATAGGCTTCCCCTTCATCCGCAAAAATCTCCGAAATGCTCCTGCCTTCCTGTCTCTCAATCATTTTATCCGTATCTTCCACCGGCATCCGCAGCAGATAGGACAGCTTTAATCCCAGTGTGGTTTTCCCCGATCCCATAAAACCGATCAGGACGATATTCCTGCGCTTGTGCTTCATTTTATTTTCCGTCCTCTGTCTTTTTTGCTTCCTGCATCCGTTCATAGACTTTGTCTGCCAGCCACGATTCGACCTTGCAGCCTGTCCACAGTTCAAACGCAATAATTCCCTGGTACAGCAGCATCTTCGCTCCGTTGTAGGCCTTACCGCCCTGTGCCTCCACCAGCTCCATAAACCGGGTCTTGGGCGGATTGAAGATCAGATCGTAACCGGTATGTACTTTTTCATAAAATGCAGGATCCTCGATCACGGCCGCATCACAGTGGGGATACATGCCAACACTGGTGGCCTGTATTGCAAGATATTGTTTTCCTGCCGGAAGTGTGTCATACGCATCCACAGACATTGCTTTCGCAAATTTCCTGCCGGCGATACGATTGACTTCGTCCGCCACCTCCTGTGCTTTCTGCACCGTACGGTTGAGAAGGATTGCTTCCCTTGCTCCCTTATCCAACAGCAGCATGGCTACGGCTCTCGCCACACCGCCGGCACCCAGGATCAGGACTTTTTCGCCCTTCACCTTCACACCATCTTCACACATGGCGCGGTACAATCCGGGCATATCGGTGTTATATCCCTTATAGCCTGTCTCGGTCCGTACCAGAGTATTCACCGCTCCGATATTCTCTGCCAGCGGATCGATGTCCGTCAGATACGGGATCACATCACTTTTATAAGGAACCGTCACATTTAAACCCAGCAGATTCAGCGCAAAGGCTCCCTTTACAGCATCCGCCAGTCTTCCGTTCTCCACATGGAACGGGACATATGCCAGATTTTCTCCCAGCACCATGGACAGAGTATTATGGATCACCGGTGACAGCGTGTGCTCCACCGGGTTGCCGATCAGTCCACAGGTTCTGGTATAACCATTGATATCATTCAGCATTTTACTTTCCTTTCCGGCGGCATTCTCTATGGTAGAAAAACAGCACTATTTTTTCTAAATATCTCTTCAGTACGATCTGGATCTCTTCCTTAGGATGGATGGGGCGCGTCAGATAGGTCACGATGCCACATTTTTTGGCTCCCCACACATCCGTGAACAGCTGGTCTCCCACAAAAAGTGTAGTATCTTTCGTAGTATGCATCTGCTCCATGGCGCGCAGATAGCCGTCTCTTCCCGGCTTGCCGGCCTTATAAATATAAGAAGCCCCTACCGCGTCCGCAAAGCTTTTCACCCGGGGTTCCTTGTTGTTCGATAATAGAAGCGTCTGAAATCCCAGCTCCCGCAGTCTGCCGAAAAATGCGATCGCCTGCGGTGTCGCCGGTGCCCCATGGGGTACCAGGGTATTATCAATATCAAAAATGATCCCGCGATAACCCTTCCTATATAATGTCTTGTAATCTATGCCATAGGCGGAATCCGCCTCATGATCCGGGTAAAACTGCTGCAGCATATGTCCCGCCTTTCGTTTATTTCCTCTATAATAAAATGTAATCTGCTTTTTCCCACACAGAGAATGTCTGAAAGTATGCCTCTTCCAGAGGGATCCACAGCTGTAAAAAGTCCTGTAATCTGTCCTCGCCGTTCCGTTTGCGGATCCGCTCTTCCTGGGTCTTCCCATCAATATCCAGAAATACCCGACGGTCCATATAGTCACCAAATACCGGGTGGCAGCTGTAGGCTCCCTCCACGAATACATAACCGTTATTTTCTACCGGAATCTCTTCTCCCAGGGTCATCCGGGAGCAATCAAATCTCCGATAGGAAAAAGGTCTGCCAGATCTCAGATTCGGGAGCACTTCCGTTAAAAAGCGTTCATAGTGCACATTTCCTCCGGGCTCGCTTCTGCGTTCCGGTGTCCGAAGTGCAGGCGGCAGGAAAAAATCATCCATATGGATCACATCCCCACCCAGTTCCTTTACCAGTCTTGCAGCCAGTGTCGTCTTCCCGGCCGCGCATCTTCCGTCAATGGCAATGATGCGCACCTCTTTAGGAAGTTCCCGTAATTCCTTTGCCAGATCATTAAAAAATCTTCGCGATCTCATCCACAGCCTCCGCAATGTATTCTCCCAACCGTCTGCTCTCTACTCCCACGATCGTCGCATGGCATTTGTTCATGGGGATCAGGACCAGCTTCGCATCACCAGAAGCCACTGCCGCCGCCATCGTGGGGGTGATCTCTCCTAACATGGCATCCGCCATAACGATTCCCATGGGTCCCATGATCACGTCCGCTCTCTTACTGTTATATACCACAGCGTTCTCTCCGGTGGCTCCGCTTGTCACGCCGCTTTTCATCATATTCGCCGTAGCCGTGGCGTTGGTTCCCACAGCGATCAGTTCCGCCTCAGGGAAACGTTCCTTTAATGCCTCCAGCAGGCTTCTGCCTGCGCCTCCGCCCTGGCCATCCATTACCATAATACGCATAACCTTACTCCTGTAAAAATAATACTTGTTTCATGATAGCATGGCAGATGCTTTTTTGCAATTTATCTTGACAAAAAAATGCTTACCCTTTATTATAAGTTGTGCTTCACGAAGGAGCCTGACGCCAGAAGGCATATTACCCCGGAAGGGGGGAACTATGCCGTTCTGGCTTTTTTATTACTGTTCAGGAGGTTTCATTCCATGAAAAAATTAACCGTTTTAAACAAGAGCATTATCACCGCTCTGTGTGTTGCCTTATGTGTGGTACTGCCTATGGCTCTGCATGCGATCCCTAAGGGTGGCGTCCTGTTCTCTCCCATGCATCTGCCCGTACTGCTGTGCGGTCTGGTCTGCGGAGCTCCCTTCGGTCTCATCTGTGGTATTTTAGGGCCCTTTGTATCCAGTATACTCACCGGCATGCCTGCTTTCGGCTATATGCCCATCATGATGATCGAGTTGGGACTCTATGGTCTGATCAGCGGTCTGGTCATGCAGCTTCTCCGCAGCGGCAAGCTGGTCATTGATCTGTATGCGGCTTTGATCATCGCCATGCTGGGCGGTCGCGTGATCACCGGAATCCTGCGTGCCCTGATCTTCGCCGGCGGTTCTTACAGCTGGTCTGCCTGGGCTACCGGATATTTCGTATCCTGTCTCCCCGGCATCATCCTTCAGCTGATCTTACTTCCTACCATTTATGTGGCATTGGAACGCGCTCATCTCCTGCCGGTTCGTTACGCTGCCGTTTCTGCTACTGCAGAGGCCGAAGCTGCATAAATCCATACACCATCGAGTCAGCCGGCTCATCGCACTCACAGCAAAATGGCTCCTCTGTCTTACGACAGGAGAGCCATTTTTTGTCTGTAGATCCGTATGAAATACAGGATCTCCGCCACTGCGGTAATGCTCCAGGAAAACATATACAGCAGGTACAGGGACGGAATCGTATGAAAATACGCAAATACCGTATAAACCCAGATCACACGGAATACGCAGGAGCCCATGATGACAATGAACATCGGTACAATACTTTTGCCCATGGCTCTGGCCGCCGCAATGGTACAGTCCATAAATGCCGAGATGCAATAGGAAAAGCCCATAATCGTCAGACGATACATTCCGGCATCCATAACTGCCGCATCTCTGGTAAACAAAAACAAAAACGGTCTTCCAAAAATTACCAGGGACACTCCCAGGAGCAGACCGATGCCGAAGGAATACATTAGGCTGATGAGGTAACTGTTCCGCACTCTTTTCTTTTTACCGGCGCCGTAATTCTGTCCCATAAAGCTGCCGCAGGCAGTATAGAATGCTGCCATGACATCATACACCAGTGCATCCGCATTGGAAGCTGCGGAATTGCCTGCCACCATAATAGCGTCGAAGGAATTTACGCCCATCTGGACAAAGCTGTTGGCGAACTGGAAGATCACGTTCTGTAATCCGGAAGGCATTCCCAGCTTCAGAATGTCCCTCGTAAGTTCCCGATCCATCCGTAGTTTTCCGGGATGCAGTGCATAGATGTCTTTGCTTCGAAGCAGTGCCTGTAAGATCAGCACAGCGGACACGTATTGGGAAATGATACTTGCTAACGCCACTCCCGCTACATCCATCCGACAGACAATGACGAAGAATAGATTTAAGATTATATTCAGCACTCCGGAAAATCCCAGATAATACAACGGCTTTTTCGTATTGCCCACCGCACTGTACACCGCGTTACCGAAATTATAAATGGCCAGTGCCGGCATTCCCAGATAATAGATCCGCAGGTACAATACCGCTTTGTCCAACAGCTCTTCCTTCGTCTTCAATGCCGTCAGCATCCACTCGGACAATCCCACGCCCAGAACTAATAACAATACGCCCATGATCAGGCTGACCAGTGCCGCGGAATGGATGGTCTTCGACAGGCTGTCCTTATCTTTTGCTCCGTAATATAATGCCGTTAATACATTGATACCACCGGACAGACCAATGAGGAACCCGGTAAACATGGTGACCAGTGTCGCCGTGGAGCCCACCGCGCCCAGAGACAGAGATCCCGCGAACTGTCCGATCACTGCAATATCCGCCATATTGAAAAGCACCTGCAGCAGATTGGATAGCATCAGCGGCACACTGAAGATCAGTATTTTCTTCCCTAAGGATCCTTCCGTCAGATCCTGCATATTCTGTTTCATCTTTCTATTATCCTTTTCCCTGTTACTTACTTGATTCCCATTACAATCCTCCCCGCCAGCTTCCACTCTGACGAAAAGAACGGCCAAAAAGCTTTTTTGCTCTCTGACCGTTCCCTATTCTAGCATATCTTTTCTTTGTTTGCCATATTTCTTTGTTATATTTTGTGCTATATTTATCTGCTATTTTTCTGCTGTATTACGCTACCTCTTTGTCTGAATTTTTCCCTGCACCGAACAGCTTACGGATGCAGCTGTAAGCGACCATAACGCCCAGTACCATAAGCAGCACGGCAACGATCAGCTGTAAACCGTCCACCAGGAAGGTTGCCTGTCCGGAAGCCACATTTTTCACTAACGCGATCGTCTTCTGGATCAATGCAGTGAAGGTTACGACTAACATCATTCCCATAGGGAAGTACAGCGTCCAGCCAGTACGACCGGTGGTTTTTAAGAATACTGCCAATGCGATCAGTACCAGTGCAGCCAACAGCTGGTTTGCAGAACCGAACAGCGGCCATACATTGTTGTATCCGCCCAGAGTCAGCAGATAGCCGAAAAACAGGGTGATCACAGTTGCAAAATATTTATTGGTCAGAACCTTCTGCATGGGAGTCATCTTTGCAGTGTCTGTGGTATCCCCTAAGAACAGCTCCTGGAAGGACATCCGTCCGATTCTTGCGACGGAATCCAGGGAAGTCAGTGCCAGTGCGGATACACACATGGTCATGAATACGGTTGCCACGGTTACGGGAACACCCATCTTCTCCAGGAATCCTGCAACGCCGGAGGAGAAAATGGAGAAAGGTGTGCCATCGGGTTTCGTACCGTTCACAGCTACTGCTCCGACAACTACCAATGCTACCACACCAAGCAGGCTCTCTACGATCATGGCACCGTAGCCTACCATGGGCATATCTTTTTCATTGCTGATGGTCTTGGAGGAAGTACCGGAGGATACCAGGCTGTGGAATCCGGATACCGCACCGCAGGCGATCGTGACAAACAAGGTCGGGAACAAGCTGCTGTTGCCCACCTGAAAACCGTTAAATGCATTCAGCTCCATATCGGGATGTGCTACGACCACACCGAGTACAGCGCCGATGATCATGCCCAGTAACATAAAGGTGGTCATGTAATCTCTGGGCTGCATCAGAAGCCACATGGGCATTACGGATGCCAGGAACAGGTATGCCATGATGATGTAGATCCATGTGGTCTTGGAAGCATAGATCGGAAGCTTCATGCCTACCGCAAACATCACTACCAGCAGACCGATGGCTACGACTGCCTTGACCCACTCGTTCATTTTTCCAACCTTTTTCTGGATCAGACCGAAGATCACAGCAACCAGGATGAACAACATGGAGATGGATGCTGCACTGCCGTTAGCATATGCCACACCTGCATCTTCCAGTCCGGTACCTACAAAAGTACCTGCCACCATATCGGTAAAGGCTGCGATAACTAACAGAGTGAACAGCCAGCAGAACAGCATGAACAATTTTCTGCCGGTCTTACCGATGTATTTTTCAATGATCATTCCCATAGATTTTCCTTCGTTCTTCACAGAAGCATACAGAGCACCGAAGTCCTGCACCGCACCGAAGAACAATCCGCCGATCAGAAGCCACAGAAGCACAGGCACCCATCCGAATACCGATGCGAGGATGGGACCCGTCACAGGGCCTGCTCCTGCGATAGAGGAAAACTGATGAGAAAATACGGTGAATTTGGAGGAAGGCACGAAGTCCTCTCCATCTTCATGGGTAAATGCAGGCGTCTTCGCCTTCTCATCGATTCCCCACTTTTTTGCAAGCCATCTTCCGTAGAAGACATAGCCTGCTACCAGCACTGCCATTGCGATCAGAATGATTACCAAACTGTTCATTTTTGTTTCCTTCTTTCTTATGTCTTGTTGTTTTGTCGTGACAGAAAGAAAAATTCTGATTGCCCGTAAAACAAAAAAGCCTTCCGTCTCCGGCGCCCTTAAGCACCCAAAGACGAAAAGCTCTAAGCTCTCCGCGTTACCACTTTGCTTGCCATGTTTTATCACATGACCTCTTGTTCCCATCTCCATGAAATACAAATATTTCATTTCCAACAGGCTTCTAAATAACGGTAGAATACCGGTGACACCTACTTAAAATCTTCAGTGCACTTCTCACAGAGGATAGTCTGTCATACTCACATACCGTCTCACACCAGCCGACGGCTCTCTGAAATGCTTCCGTATGCAGATCTTGTTCTGCTCATCGAATTTCACTTTCTGTTCGATAGCAACAATACCACTCTGCTTTTATATTGTCAATAGATTTCTTTTCACATTTTCTTGATCTTTTTTATCATTTTCCCTTTTTGTCGGCAATCAGGGGTTTGATGGCAGAATAAATCTCACTGGTGCGCTTGCTGTCCTTGAACTCCTTATTCAGGGCATTGTTGATACCCTGCTTGGTCTTGTACTGGCGGATGAATTTTACCACCTGCGGGACGATGGTCTGATCTGTAAGGACTTTTTCTACGGCTAAAGTCAGTTCATCCGGTTCCTCCGCAGGCTTCTTTTCTGCAGGTTTCTTCTCTGCGGGTTTCTTCTCAGTAGGCTTCTTCTCTGCAGCTTTCTTTTCCGCGGTCTTATCATCTGTCTTTGCAACACTCTTCTTTCTCGTGTTGCTCTTTTTCCTTGAAGGCTTCTTCACGGGTTGTGCAGGCTCGTCCACCGTCTCAGGCTCCGGCTGTGCGGGCTCCTCGGGTACATCCGCCTTCTCAGGCTCCGGCTGTACGGGTTCTTGGGTCTCTTTCACCGGCTCCGGCTGTGTGGCCTCTTCGGGTGCATCTGCCTTCTCCGGCTCCGGCTGTGCGGGCTCTTTGGTCTCTTCCACCGGCTCTGGCTGTATGGGCTGCGGCTGCTCTGCCACATCCTCTGCAGTGGTAACGACTGTTTCTGCCTCATTTTCCTCTTCTGTCAGAAGATTCTGCTCTGCCACAGGATTCTTCCCCCATAAGAGGTTACGGATGATCCGCACGGGAACTCCCTGCGCCTTCCAGTACACCATGAGGCTGGTGAAGCCATTGTCCTTGGTCACGATAAAATAATTCGGGTGTATCCCCTCCCTCTGCTGTTCGCAGATCAGATATCCCAAATAGGTTGCCAGCTGGAAATCCAGTGCATTCTTGGTCCCCACCGCTACCTTGTGGTAAATGATGTTTGCCTTCGTCTCATTTAATTTCCGATGCAGGTCAAAGGTCATGCTGTCAGCATTATCGCTGTAGAAAATACAGACAGTATCTTCCTCCGTCAAAAGCTCCACGCCTTCCATGCCACGGCTTTTTACATTTTCGAAATCAATCAGATAATATGCCATTACGCTTCCTCCATGCTCGTTGTCCCACTGCCTTCTGTATCCACGGACTTCTCTGTCTGTTCCTCTTCTGTTACCGTCATCTCCACAGCATCCGTCTGTTCTGTCTGTTCAAAAGTCTCTGTATCTCCCATGGGATCTGCCGCTGTTGATGTCTTAGTATTCTCAAGAATTTCCGGCGGCTCCTGCTTTTTCTTCGGAAGCTTTTCGCGGATACTCTCTTTCCAGCCGGAGAATACTTCCTTTGTCCGCTTTTTCCATTCTCTTCTCTTCGCTGCACGCTTCTGTCTGGCTTCTTCCTTTAATTCCAGCTTTTCCTGCTTTTTCGCCTGCTTCGCCAGTGCTTTTTCTTCCAGTTCCACTTCCTTGATGGCAGCCTTTTCGATATCACGGATGTAACGATTGGCCTTTTTATGATTCTTACGATCCAATCGGTAAGGGTCATACAGGAAATAGGACACCGCTCCCAGCAGCAGAAGCACCACTCCGGCTATCGTAAGCGCCGGCACGATAAGAGCATACTCTGTAAATCCCAGTTCATAGCACACAAACACGATCAGCATTGCCGGGAACAAGAGCAGATACAGAATCCTCGTCAGGACATCCAATATTGCATGCTGTCTCTTCCCATTGTTCAGCAGCGTTCCCTCGATGGCTGTATAAAAAGCCATGAAAATACATAATTCCGAGCCGAAACCATGGAGATATCCACAGATTCCGGTCAAGATCAGCGACAGAAAAAACATGCCGAACGCTGTTCCCCGATACAGGGCATAGCGGTATTCCGTCATTCCCTGCAGCTTGTCCTCACTGATGCCGTGCATCTGGTAGACATCCTTGCGGATCAGGCGTTCAAACTCTTCGTTATACCGCTGCTCCTCTCTGGTGTTGCGCAGATGGTCTTCCACCGCCTTGCTCATCTGCTCAATATATTCCTGCTCCTTACGGATGCGCCTGGTCCGAAGCTGCTCCAACTCATTCTGACGTTTTACTTCCTCTTCCAGCTTACGTACTTTGCCGATCCTGGGATTTTTCACCGTGATCTCCGGAGGTTCCGGGAGCACTGTGCTTTCTTTTTTTCCCTGTTCTTCCTGTTCTTCCATTTTGGGGTCCTCTTTCTGTGTGTGATCCGTTAGTCCTATTATAATTTTTCCCACACAGAAAAACAACCTTTAGTTCCCCTTTTCTTCGGTTTTCTCCCAGTCTGCCATCAAGTGCAGTTCCAACGGAGCGTTATAGTCCGTTTCTCCGCCTTGTTGTGCAAAAAAGTAGGATGCAGGCAGGGTCTCCACCCGTATGTCTCCCTCATCCGTCGTGAGATACCAGCCTGCGAAATGATACCCCTCCCGTTCCGGAGTCGGATATCCACACAGATACACTGTTCCGCCGGAATATTTCGGTGTCAGTGCATTATACGTCTTCGATGGTTGTCCTGCAATCGTTCCTCCATTGGCATCCAATACCATTATCATCTGCCATGCAGCAGGATCCTGCGAGTTCCAAACCGCGTGAATATCCACACTGCGGTTGCCTTCCTCATCCGGTTTGATCCTGGCTGCATCCTCTGCGGTAAAGTTTTCTGTAAGCAGACTCCACTTCGGATAGGTATCCTTCTCGCCTGAAAAATGTGCCGCCCATCCCAGGAATGAAAAGCCTTCCGGTGTCTCCGGCTGCGGCAGAGTGATCACTTCTCCGGCAAGAAGCTGTTCTATGGAGAGTTCTCCTTCTTCCAGGATTCTCTCCCAGGCATCAGCAGTGGGATTGGCCAGGTGCGTCTCATTATAGATCTTGTAATATAAGATGCCGCCTTCCAGAGGATATTGTCCGTCGACAGGTTCTGACGTTTCTGCTATTGCAACGTCTGTTTCTGTCTCTGTTGTCACGGACTGTACATGGTCATTTTCCCTGCCATCCCGATTCTCTCCGTTTTCATCAGGTACCTGCACCTCCTCCGTTGTCTGTGCCGGTATTTTCGTCTGATCTGCCTCAGTTCCATACACGCTGCAGCCAAGCAGTACACAAGCTGTCAGCATACAGAGTATGCGCATTGCTTTTCGCTTCCGGCTTTCACTGCGTTCCGGTACCCCTTTTTCCACAGGTTGTTTACTCTGCAGATATTCGTCCGGCAACGGCGGATATTCCGGGGCTATGGAATCCGTCGGGAGTGTCTGGTATTCCGGTAGTATATTGTTTTCCTGTTTCTGCATTTTATTATTCCTATGATCTTTATGATCTTCTTTGATCTTCATTTTCTCTTTTATTACCGGATCCACCCATTATTTGTTATGTACATCCAGCTGCGGGAAAGGGCACTCCACGCCCAGTTTCCGGAAGCCCAGCAGCAGATCGTGATTCAGAATACGCATGCCGGAATAGATATTTTTCTCCGAGACTTCCACTACGAACCGGAGCAATATTCCGGAATCCTGCAATGCCTGCACTCCCACGTACACAGGAACTTTTTTCATAGTATCTTCATGTGCCTTGTAGATTGACTCAAGGAGTTTCGGCAGTTCACTTTCCAGCTTTTCAAGATCCGTTTCATAAGGGATGCTGATATCGCAGACAGCCTTGGAATAATTGTCGGAGCGGTTCAGGATATTTTTCATTTCGGAATTATTGATGATCTTCACATTATCACCGGTATCCGTGATACAGGTGGTGCGGATGCCGATGCTCGTCACAGTTCCACGGAAACCGTTCACCTCCACGATGTCTCCCACATTATACTGATTCTCCAGCAGCATAAAAGTTCCTGTCACCACATCCGCGATCAGACTCTCCGCGCTGAAGCCGACGATCAGAGCCAATACTCCGACACTGGCAATGATGGTAGTCATGTTAACTCCAAGGATCGTCAGTCCTGCGCACAGGATCACCAGAAACGCAATATATTTTGTCAGACTGGATAACAGAGAGAGCACAGACCTGGCTCTGTGATTCGCCGGTTTGATCAGCCCCAGGATCCATACGATCAGACTTTTTAAGAACAATACCCCGAAGATCAAAAGCAATAATTTACAGACTGCAACTGCATTGACCGTAAATATCCTCCCCAATTCCTCTGTCTGAATCTGTCCGGTTCCCAGCGCGATTCCCATAATAAGTACTAAAAGCACTGCATACACGATTATTTTTTTCACATTTTTCTTCTTATCTTTGTCTTCCATTTTTCCTTTGTTTTCCTCCTTTGCAAACTGCTTTTTGATGGTTCATTTTATCATTTTTGCGGAGCAAAACACAGTTGACAAATGTCTCATTATTGTAATATGTGACTATTTCACAAACATAGTAATGATTCCTATTATTATATTTGTTACTTTATTCCATTTTCTTTTTTCAGGAAAAGAGATATACTATATACAGAAACAAGGAACTGTTTCCATTAACCACAACGTAAAAGAAAGGATGATAGATTATGGCAAAATTATATACAATTACTTTAAACGGTGTTACAGAGGATACTTACAACAAGGCAACAGATTATATTCAGGCAAATGCCCTTCGCCTGAACTATCGCCCGGCTGCCTCCACCATTGATGCGGAATTCCCGGATGACATTGATCCCGCTAAAGCTCCGGAGCTTGCTGATGCTGTGATCCGCGAGGTGCATCAGACTCTGTAATTGTTTGATTTTTACTTTGGCAAAATAGCAAAGCAAAAGTCCGTCGATGCTTTAACGCACCGGCGGACTTTTTTATTTTGACTGCTATGCTGTCACGCGTCAAATTATAGTTCCCACCTACGGCAGTTTTACCGCAGATTAAATGCGGTATCTCCTTCATATCATCTATCCTAGCCATGTATTTGCATAGCTGTAGAGACACGGGTGTATATATAACATTTTACTTTCTTTTTCAACCAAGTCACTCCTATTTGGGTAATACTAACGGCGGATTCTGCAATAATGTTGCCATAACCGACGCATATTTTTTTGTTCCATAATCCTCAACAATACTTGTTATTCTTGCACCGGCATCTTTGGAAGATGCACCGCATAAGAATACTCTTTCATCAGCAGTTCCATAATCCAATACTATAAATCGATCATGGAATATCTCACCAGTTTTCTGCATGGAAATTTTTACATTGGGATACTCTTTGCAGAAATCAGTAAATTCTATATTATGAAGCTTATTATTTCCAACATTGTCACTAAAAAGAATAATAGATACTCCTGACTGAGAATTCTTTAGATGAACCAGTGTTCTTAATCCAATATAATTATCAACGACATATATCGAGACCTTTGCCTGTCTATAAATTGACGCATATACTTCATCAGCGCTACTAAACTTCGCATTATACATGAGCCACTTTTCATCATCATCTGAAATGAAGCTATTCATCATATCAGCAAGCTCAGATTTTGTTACAACATCCTTCAATCCCTCCACAACATCGGAGATTTGCTTTTCAATAGATATCATATCTGAATTTATCTTGCTAATTTCAATTCTGTTATTGGCAGTCTCCATACTTAGCTGAAGTAGTTCGCGCTGCCCTATCAATTCTCTGTTTTCTAATATGTAATCTTTCATTTTTTGAATGTTCTCACGAGGTCAATACTCTGCTTAACTGCAAGGTCACCTTTAAGTATCGTCATAAGCATGTATATACCTTGTTCAGTAAAAGCATTAGGCAAATATCTTGAACCGCCCCAACTTGAGGTCAATTTTTTTGACCTCAAGTTGTTAACCTCTTCCTTGGTAAGTTTAAATGCAAAATCTGATGCGAAACGTTCACTGTTATTTTTGACCTGTTGATTAAAAGCTTTGGTTGAATAACCATATATTTTAGCCAAATTAAAATCAAGCATTACCTTATAACCTCTTACTTCATAGGTTTTGGCCTTAATTAATTCCTCTGTTACTTTGACAATTTTTATTTCTTCTTTTTTATCTTCTTCCATGTATATTCCTTTCACTGACATTGTTTCTATAGTTTGTTTTAGCGAAGTAGCAAATGGCAGCCACATTATTATAAGTACATTCAATCCTGCTTAGCTTCTAAACAGGTCGGATTCGATACGTTTAAATTCATATATCCTGCGCAAACACTCTCATATCACTTACATCTGTTATCCAGACTAATTTCTCCAAATCAATAATTTGATCTGTAAAAATAGTATCAATTGCATCCGGGACTATCATTTTTACAAGTAAATCTGTATGAATTCTTAAGTCTATAGCATCTGAATGATAACCTAAAACATCAAATTCATAATCTTCTATCCCCTTCATATTCAAGTTTTGTATGCACCACTGAATATTTTCTACCGTGTTATATTTTGAAAAATCTCTATCCACCTCAGTATGTGAGAGATTAATTATACGTTCTTCTACTCGATCTGAATAATAAGAAAAGTAAGGAAGCTTTATATTTCCCATCTCATCAATATGGATTTCGTTCCATTGCTCACCCTCATCATCTTCAAGAACACTATAAAATATTCCTTTTCCAACTACAAATACTTCCAAAGTCATGGATCCATCGGATGTTATCGATGACAAATACTGAATATCCAATCCTAATTCCCGAATTTTATCTAAATCGAAACATTCTTTATTCTTAAGATAGTTAATCATTGACTTATAGTAACTATTATCATGATGACTATTCATAAAACGCTGTAATGCTTCATCAAATTCTTTCGGGATTTCATATTTCTCCACATATTGTTGCTCGGATTTGCATCCAGTTTTTATCTTCATCATATTCAAATATTCTTTTGCCATCATGAATTTAAGTGGCTGAAAGCTTATGATACTCGTAATCTCACTTCTCAGTGTTTCAACCTTTGTTACTTCTAACATACCCATTTTCTTGAAAAGTTCTTTGTCATCTGAAATCAATAAATTAAAATCAGTTTCTGCGATACATTTCCTACAACCAGGGATCTCAACAATCTTATCAGAATATTTCTTGCAAAATGCTTTCTCCGATATCTCCATCATCTTTGTAACATCCGATACAAGAAGATACATTTTCACCTCATGAAATATTTTTGTCTTAAACATAATGCTTTTCATTGCATCCCCCTATTCTGGCTTATCATCCTATTAGTATTAACTACTAGTTCTGTTCCTCCACAATACTCTCCATTGCTTCCAGCTTCTGCAAGGCCTTCATATATGCCATCAGTCTTTTATACTGCTCATCACCCAGACTATGTATCTGTTTTAAAATTTTAATATCTGACCTAGTAACTTCATAATCCATATCTGCATCTTTATATTCCGAGTCAATTCCCTTCCCCGTTAAAAGCTGTTCAGGAGTAATATCTAATGCATCACATATTGAAAGCAAACAATCCGCTTTTGGATTTGTCTTTTTCTTTTTCCAGTCACTGATGTTACTCGTTGCAATTCCAGTTCTTCTTGAGAGTTCCAACTGCGTTATGTTCTTCTGCTCCATCACGTTAAAAATTCTTTCACTGATAATCATGATTGTTCCTCCATCAACATTTCGTATGTATCCGTATTTATAAATTTATTCATCCGTCTATACGGTTATAGTATCATGCTACAACTTTTCTTTCAATAGAGATTTTTGTATTTCTGAACTTTGTTATATTCTTCTCTTTATATAGCTCCGTGTATAACTGTCTTATTCTTTCCCTACGAAGATAAAAATCCGGATCCGACAAATTATCCAAGTCCATTGATTCTGCATACTTTGCTACCATCTCTCCGATAAAATTTGCCAAATCACTCCAGGCATCTCTTTCTTTTAAAACCACTTTATTCTTAACCATAATTAAAATCCTTTCTGACATTGTCATTGAAATCCATCGTATCCCATCCATAGTGATGTTTCTTCACTTCCTGATAGGATAAGATAGATATTATTAAAATTAGTATTGTTATTATTAGTCTTATTAGATTTTGATTTTTACTGTTCAAAACCTGTAAATACCAAAAGTCTGTATGCGTCAAAATCAAAATTCTTAATTGTGATTTCTCCATCTTTTGTATTTTGATTTTTACGGTATGGCTATTTCTCAAAACATTTTCTTAAGGTACAGCTTGTTAGGTCTTCCCAATCCCTGTCTCTTCCGTTCAAGTGCTCCCACCTTTTCCAATTCATCCAATAACTTACATGCCTTTTGAGTTCCACAATTCAAATCCTCGCAAATTTTTTTATTGAATAATAGATAAACACCCTCCCTTGGTTGTCAATCCATCCATTTTTTATTGACAATGAAACTCGATCTAAAAAGAATGCGTATAAAAGCTTTGCATCCATTGACAGTTCAATAAAGCATTCATTCTCTACCAGACATTTTGGCAGCTTGATGAAAGTAAAACGCTCCTCCCCGGTACAATAGTTATACTTCGGTTGAATACATACCTTTTCTAAATCTCTCATAAACTTGATCCTTTCTTTTCTCTTTTTACAAATTGGCAAGCAGTGCTCCAGTATATACCCGGTGCATTTTTACTTGTTGGGGAATGCCCCAATCCCCTTGAACTGCTGATAAACCGCAGAGCCACGCTGACGCTTTACCATAAAATCACTTTTTCTTCTTTGAATCTTCCTCATAAAGATACATTACTGCCTCAAGTGTTTTTTTCAGAAACTTTGTTTGTTCATTATGCATCTGCTTTATTTCTGCAATATCCTCTTCGTACAATTTTCCGGTTTCATTTGCTTTCCTCGCATACTGATTGAGATTATTACTAATCCTTGAATGCAAGGATATTACCTGATCCAGATCCGGCCACTTAGGAATAATCACATATCCGTTCAATGCCATCTTTCTGATATATGCACTCATGTTTTGAACTCCAGCTTCCTTCATTCGATTATGCAGTATCTCCACCTCTTCCGGTTTGAATTTTACATAAATTCCTTTTGAATACTCTTTCACTTTTCTTTTCCTCCATTTCTTTTCAAATTTGTAATTTTTAGAAATCATTCTTCCGGGGGCAATCGGCAATTTCTAAAATTGGGCAACAAAAAAGCAACCGATATTACTCGATTGCCACTCTGTTACTCTTGCGAAACTATTCCTTTTTCAAAAAATTTGTAAATATTGCCTAAATGCTTTTGTGAA
>ULWL01083181.1_pt1 | contig 30151 bp, 25 predicted proteins | sample 1960171 | NCBI WGS metagenome assembly ULWL01 (sample SAMEA4835807, study PRJEB28245) | human gut metagenome | biome: gut microbiome; material: fecal sample | place: Denmark | collected 2008 | reverse complement strand
AGCGTCGGGAGCGTCAACGTATCCCTGTTCGGTCATGCTTGTATGCGCAATGAACCCATGCCCATGCGGTTATTACGGACATCCGACGAGAAAATGTACCTGCCGTGACGGTGCGGCAGCCAAGTATCTTTCAAAGATAAGCGGACCTTTGCTTGACAGAATAGATATACATATCGAAGTGCCGCCGGTCGATTTTGAAAAGCTTGCCGATGAGCACAGGGGAGAACCGTCATCGGAGATTAAAAAGAGAGTTGAAGCGGCAAGAAAAATTCAGCAGAACCGTCTGAGCGGAACTTCGGCAAACTGCAATGCACAGATGAATGCGGCAATGACCCGTGAATTCTGCAAGGCGAGCGATTCGGCAATGAAAATGCTTCAGGTGGCTTTTGACCGGCTTGGACTTTCTGCCAGAGCATACGATAAAATTCTAAGGGTTGCAAGGACGGTTGCCGACCTTGACAATTCAGCGATAATCGAAGCTCCTCACATTGCGGAAGCGATTCAATATCGCTCACTGGACAGAAAATTTTGGACAAGGTAAGCAAATCGTCAAAATGTGAATTATTGACACAAAATAAAGGTATGATATAATTAAAATGCTTGATTATATTATGTTTTTTAAAAAATATCTAAGAAGGGAATTCAATTTATGAAAGAAAATAAAAAGAATATACCCCGAAAAACAATATATTATGAGAACGAATTGACCGACGATTTTGCAAAAATGGGCATTGAAATAAAGCCTCTGCGTGAAAACTACCGTTATATTCACAGAGGTCCGTTGTGGCGTCTTTTCTCATTCATTCTTTACAGAATCATAGGTCAGCCGCTTGCGTGGCTTTATACTAAAATTGTGCCGCTTCACCGTTTTAAGAATAAAAAGGCTATTTTAAAGGTGGGCATTTCCGGTGCATATGTTTACGCTAACCACACAAATTTTATTCTTGATGCTTTCCTACCGAATTTGCTGAGACATTTCCGCAGGGGATATATCGTTGTCGGTCCCGATACAATGTCGATTTCGGGAATTAATAATATAGTTGAAATGCTCGGCGCAATTCCGCTCGGCTCGACGATTAAGCAGAAAAAGGAAATGGTCAGATGCGTTAAAACACGCATACGCCAAAGAAACCTTATTACAATCTATCCGGAGGCACACATGTGGCCGTACTATACAGGAATAAGGCCGTTTACGGACGCATCCTTCAGCTACCCTGCTCATACGGGCACACCTGTTTTTGCGATGACAACCTGCTATCAGAAAAGAAAAATCGGCAGCTTCCCGAAAACGGTAACATTTATAGACGGGCCGTTTTATCCCGATGAAAGTCTCCCCGTGCCGGAGAGAAAAAAGGTGCTGAGAGACCAATGCTACAATGCAATGAAAGCAAGGGCGGAAGAAAATTCGACCTATGAGTACATTGCTTACAGGAAGAAAGAGGACGTCGAAAACAAAGATTGATTTTGCCGTACAAAATGAATAATATGTAAAATTTTTCGTAGATATTGATTAGTAAAATATTTATGCTATAATAGGGGTAAGCGACAGGAATAATGTCGTAAAAGGAGGAAAAAATATGACAAGACAACAGATGAAGGCAATGGCAAAAGCACAGCTCGGAAATCAGATTTTCGGCAACACATGGCTTATTGCCGTTGTAGTGGTTGTAATCCAAACGGCTATTTCATACCTCGTTAATGCAGTCCCCGGAATCGGACAGATTGCGTCGCTTTTGCTTGCGGGACCTGTTTCCTTTGGCGTTGCGGCAATGTTCCTCAAGCAGACAAGAACGGGCGAGAAAATGGATATCGGTGATATCTTTAACGGATTCAGAGATGATTTTTCAAACACATTTCTTATCGGTCTCATGACGTTTGTTTTCACTTTTTTGTGGAGCTTACTTTTTGTCATCCCGGGTATCGTTAAGTCGTACAGTTATTCAATGGCTATGTATGTTAAGGTCGATCACCCCGACTATGACTGGAAGCAGTGCATTGATGAAAGTCAGCGCATGATGCAGGGCCACAAGGGCGAGCTTTTTGTGCTTGACCTCAGCTTTCTCGGCTGGATGATTATCGGCGCGTGCTGCTGCGGCGTCGGTACACTCTGGGTAAATGCTTATATGGCCGCCGCTCATTCTCAATTCTATGAGAATCTCAGAAGAACGGAAGTTATGTACAGCGTTGAAAATACCGACCCTCAGTTTAACGCTTATAATTACAGCGATCAGCAGAATTGAAAATAAAAACGATCCGCCTGCTTGAGATTTTTCCCGAGCAGGCGGATTTTTCTTTGCAAAAAATAATTATTGTGATATAATAATCGACATAACAAAAGAAAAGGTGATTTCAATGATACATGTAAGCAAACCGATGACCGATCTGCCCAAGGAGTATAAAACTCCCTTGCAGAAGATGACATATAAATTTCTTGATGAAAACGATATCCCGTTCAGCCGTGTTGAGAATGATGAAGCTGTTACTATGGAGGACTGCATCGAGATTGACAAGGCTCTCGATATGAAAACCGTTAAGACGCTTTTTCTCTGTAACCGACAAAAAACTAATTTTTATCTTTTTGTTACGGCGGGCGACAAGCCGTTTGTGACAAAGGATTTCAGCTCGGCTCTCGGAATTTCCAGAGTGTCGTTTGCTTCGGCGGAAAAGCTTGACGAAATAATCGGCACAAAGGTCGGCGCAACAACAATTTTCGGCGTTCTTCGACCCGAGGCCGAGGATGTTCAGGTTGTTTTTGACAAGGTTGTATGCGAGGACGAATGGTACGGCTGCTCCGACGGCACTACGACGGGCTACATGAAGCTGAAAACCAAGGACATTCTTGAAAAGCTTCTGCCCTGTTCAAAGCACAGATACACGGTTATTGATGTGTGAATATTTAGAGATTTTTGCAAACCTGAGATTTGTCTCAGGTTTATTTTTTTATAAAAATTCTAATTGGTTTTTTGATTTCCGTACATTTCTTAATAACAAATAACGTTCCATGAGAATGTCCGTCCCAAAAAGCTAAGACAGAGTCCGAATATTCTATAATTTCAATGTTTCTTTTTAATGGTGCACTTCGCCCAAATTTATTATTTCGGGCAAAAATTCTCTTAAAGTAATATTGTTCCGTATCGCATATTCTTTTGCGCATCTGTCTATGTCTATTGCGCCGCCTGAGACAATTTCATCCACATCTTTTGGAAGATATTTCTCTAAATTGTTTACAACTAAACTTCGGGATCCTATAACTGCAATTTTCATATAATCACCTCAAATAATAGATATACAGTATATTCAATATCAACATTATAACACATAAAAACTATAAAATAAACACACAATATAGTTATTATGAGGTGAATTTTATGGCAGTTAAGAGTGTTTCGATAAGAATTGAGGAGGAAATGCTCCGCAAGATAGGCTATGTCGCTGACTACGAAGGACGTTCGGTGAACAGTCATATTCTTGTTCTTATTCGTGAAAACATCAAGCAATTTGAGGAACAGAACGGAAAAATCGAGGGCGACATCGACCCGAATATCAATGTGAAGCCTACCCGAAAATAAAATCCGACCCGAGAAACGTTAATGCTTCTCGGGCCATTTTTATATTATTATATCTCTCCGTCGGTTATGCGATCGACGAAAAGCACTTTACTTTCGTATGTGTCGGGGTTGTTCTCGTCAATGACAATCATCCTGCCGCCATGATTGTCGCCGTAGGTGTGGTAGCCTGCGCCGGGAGACTGAACAAGCTTAATTCCGTCAACATCCATTGTGAAAGTGTTCTTATGGTCGTGGCCGAAAAATGCGGCAACAACATCGCCTGTTTTCTGCCAGCTTTCAAATTGGGATTTAACCTTATCGGGAGGACAAGGGCCTTCAAGAAGCACTCCGTCGAGAAGAGCACCGTCAGCGGCTATATAGAATTTTCCGTTGTGGTCGACTGCTCCCGGAGTACCCTCGCTGACTTCGGTTAAGTTATTATATTCCTGCAAAACGGGGATATGCTGGAAAAGCAGAGACGGAACGGTTTTTCCGCCGTTTTTCGCTTTAAGCTCGGCTGCTTTTTTCTCATACCATGCTATTTGATCGTCGTGAACAAATCCGTAACCCTCGTCTTTCATGACTTTATAATTATCATCACGAACATAGTCGTTTGAATCAATGCACCAAATGTTCCATGCGACACGCTTGCCGTCGGAGGAAAGAATCGGCAGGTTGTAATTGCCACAGCCGTGAACGTCCTCATCATTCATTGTGCCTCTGAAATTATCGTATTCACAATAAATGCTGATTTGATTTTCCTTTGTGAGGCAGGGACAGTGCGGTTCGGCTTCGGCGTCATGATTGCCGAATACGATTGCAAGAGGAATGTTCTTTTCTGCAATCGGCTCAACAATTTTCTTTATCGTTTTACGCATGTAGTCATAAGTAAACTCCTGCCAATAGCCGCTTATGTTGTCGCCGCCGAAAACAACAAGGTCCGGCTTCGCAATCTCCACACAGCGGCGGATAACATTGAGCGTTTCTGCGGATCTGTTTATCGGAATTGAGCGATTCTCGTCGTCGTCCATTTCGGGATCGACCTCATGAATATCCGTCAGGTGAAGAATACGGAATTTTCCATCCTCGCCGAAGCGGAGAGGGGATTGACCGTTTCTGATGTGTTTATGTGAATTAGGTAAACCCGTTGCCATAGCTGACCTCCGATAAAATTATTAAATATATAATAATCTTTTAATCTGAGCCTGTCAACAAAAAGCACCGACAAACCGTGATGATTTGCCGGTGAAATTTTATTCAGCGTCAATTTCTGCTTTGTCGAAGATGAGTATCGCTTTGAATAGGTCGCCGTCAACGGCAATCTCAAATTTGCCGCCCTGAAGCTCGGTCAAGCTCTGGATAATCGAAAGCCCGAGCCCGTTGCCGTCGGTGTTTCTTGCCGAATCACCACGGGCAAAACGCTCCAAAAGTTCCTCGGGGGTTGATTCGATTTTCTTTTCGGAGATGTTTTTCAGCTCAATCTTTACTTTGCTATCCTCAATTTCCATAACGTTAAGGTAAACTCTTGTATTCGGCATAGCGTATTTTGAAATGTTGCTCAGAAGATTTTCAAAGATACGCCAAAGCTTTTGACCGTCGGCGGTTATATAGATATCCTCCTGCGGTATGTGGTCTTCAAAAGTGAGGTTCTTCTCTTCAAGCTTGGAGCCGAAATCATCAAGTATCTGTGAAATAAATATTCCGAGATTAAGACTGTCAAGATTTATCTTGACCGAACCTGTTGTGATCTGCGACACATCAATAAGATTCTGCAAAAGATTTGTCAGACGCTTTGACTGTTTATTGATGATTTCATAGTATTCATTCAGCTCGGCTTCGCTGCATTTTCCGGAACTAATAATGTCCGTATAATTGATTATTGAGGTCAACGGAGTTTTAATATCATGGGAAATATTTGCTATAAGCTCACTTCTCATTTTTTCGTTTTTGTTCTTTTCTTCAAGTGCATTTATAATGTCGTCCTTGAGAGTAATAAAGTTATCGTTAATTGCCTTAAAATCGCCGAACATAACCTTTGAGTCAAGGTTTTCGCCATAATCTCCGTTGGCAAGTCTGTTGCCGCTTTCACGCAGCCGGTTAAAGTTGATTGCAATAACGAAGAGCAATGTTCCGACGATGAATGCCATAGTGACCTGAATAAGTGCAAATACGGAGAAGTTATAGGAAAGACCTTTGGATTTGAAGCGGAAATAGTTGAAGATTATGAGGCCGAGATCCAGAGCTAAAACAGAACTGACGGTGATAATCAGCTTGCCGACAAAAGGCATTTTGAAATAGCCGCTTTCTTTACTGCCGCCTTTTCCCCTGCGTATTCGTTCGATAGCTTTATAAATAAGAGTGTTTCTGAAAATATGTCCCGCCTTAATTCTGACGGCAAGAGAGAGAAAATAAATGAGCATTATGCAGAACACAACAAAAGCAAGAATCGCACACGCTGCATTCCACAGAACGATATCGTCCTCTCTGGTTTTGTCGGCGGACATTAGCACAATCATGGAAATTACAAATCCGTTCATTGCGACGGTCAGAATTGTGAATAAATCGAACGGAATTTTGTCGATGAACCGCATATGACCGGGAGTGTAGTTGATGTTGACCATGAGCACGGCGACGATTGCCATACCGGTAACAAGGGCAATGAACATTACAACAACGATAAAATATTTGAGGTTGTTGGCTGTTTTGATAAGCCGAGCCGTTAGTCGGAAGGTGTCGTCGGCAGAAAGGTCTTTTTTTATCTTGATTTGTATGGTAACGGGACGCATTCCTTTGATCGTTACATCATAAAAGCTTGTTGTTCTTGTCGTTTCAAAGCAAGTTTCCTCATTGAGACTGGCCGCAGGCTCGCCGAGGGTATACATTTTATTGTTTGAGGTTGCAACAATTATCAGATTTGTTTTATTGTGGTTCTGATATTTACCACAAAGGGTTTTATATGTAATAGTGTCCTTTTCACTTTCTGCCCTTTTATTGCTGTAAAGCGGGTTTTCGGTGTAATTCGACGCTGTGCTATTATCAATATTGCTTTCTTTCAGCTTGTTTTCGGCCTCTTTTTCAAAGGTTATCAGTACGAATTTCTCAATGTCAGAGTATTCCTTATCGACCTTTTCTTCCATCAGCGTGTAAAATGTATCCTGAGTGGTGCCGACTTTATCGTAGAATCCGTAATCCGCCATGTAGCTGACCTCAAGAAACATGGTAATGACTATTGTCATGCAAATGAGGTAAAGAACCACCGCCGTTATTTTATCCGACAGGGTTTTCAGCTTTATTTTCATCAGCGATCTCTCCTTTGCATTTTATACCCGTGCCCGTAAACGGCAACGATATAATGAGGATTGGCAGGATCAATTTCTATTTTCTCTCTTATGTGACGTATATGAACGATGACGGTGTTTTCTCCGCCGAATGCACTGTCGTTCCATACGTTTTTGTAAATCTCTTTCGGTGAAAAAACACTGTCAAGGTTTTCCATAAACAGCTTAAGAATGGAGTATTCGGTCGGAGTGAAGTTAACCTCATCGCCGTCAACAAGAACCTTTTTGGAAACGTCGTCAATCAGAATGCCTCCGTTGCGAAGATATTGACCGACGGGAGCTTTGCCCAGCTTAAGATAGCGTCTGAGCTGAGATTTGGTTCTTGCAACAACCTCAACGGGGTTGAACGGCTTGGTTATGTAGTCGTCGGCTCCGACATCAAGACCGAGTATTTTGTCGTAGTCCTCACTTTTTGCCGTTATAAGGATAACGGGAACATTGTATTTTTTTCTTATTTCAGTCGTTGCTTCAATGCCGTCCATCTGCGGCATCATAACGTCCATAAGAACAAGCTGAACGTCGTTATCGGCCAAAAGCTCCAAAACCTGTTTGCCGTTATAGGCTTCCAAAACATTGAAGCCCTCGGAGGAAAGATAAATTTTTAATGCACGAACAATGTCCTTGTCGTCATCGCAAGCAATAATGTTAATCATATTTCGGGTACTCCTCTCCTATTCTGCGTAAATTATAGAATAAACGGAAACAAAACACAATGTTTTTAGCCAAATCTTAATCAAATCTTAAGAATTCGGATTTTTACGAAAAAAAGCCGCCGTGGAAAATGATTCCATGGCGACATTTAAAGCTGATATCGGCATTATTTTTTGAAAAGGCCTAAAAATCCGCCTTTTTTCTCTTCCTCCGATGTTTCAATCGACGTGACCTTGTAGCCGGTATCGTCAATTACCTTGCGAAGTTTACCTTCATCAAGCGGCTTTTCCGTTAAGATGACCGTTTGCTTCTTTGCGTGGGAGGAAGTAACCTTTTTTACCTTGAATTCACGGCGAATAGCATCGTTGATATGGCTTTCGCACATTCCGCACATCATGCCGTCAATTCCCATTGTGATTTTCAACATTCGTATCATCCTTTCTGTTTGCTATATTATATAATAACGCTTTTACTTTCGTTGTGCAAGCAAAAGTTATGCCCGTTACTGCCGCGGCAAGTATAATTTCTTTAAACTCGTTCATTATTCTGTGCCCTTAAGAGCTTCGACCATGTCGATCTGCTTGTTCTTGCGAGAAACCATGAGACTGACGAGAAGCGACATTCCGACTGTCAAAGCAATGCTGATTACAACCGAGAATACGCTGATTTGCATTTTCATTTCATATTCGCCGGCAAGAGCCTTCAACAGATAATCAAGTGCGCCTATTCCTGCCGGAATTCCGAGAATAACGCCGACAAGAGAGAGCCACAGGTTTTGTCCGATAAGCAGCTGCCCGATTTTTTTATCTTTAAATCCGACAACCTTAAGAGTAGCCATTTCACGGTATCGCTCCGTGTAGCTCATAACGCCGAGGTTGTAAAGAACAACAATTCCGAGAACAAGAGCACCGAGGACGAGAATAACGATCATCGTGTTGAAAATATCGATAAAGGTTTCAAACGAATCTATTATCATCTGCTTCGATTGGATGCTTTTGATACTTGAATCGGTTGAGATATCCGATTTTTGCGTTTTTGTGTAGGCGGAATCGAAGGTGAACGGAAGCTTGATTTCTTTTGCGTAATCAGAGCTTATTGCAATACTTTCGGAAACACTTCGCATTATCTTGCTGATTTTTACAGTGTATTCCTTGTCTGTGCCGAATGGACTGAATGTCAGCTTGTCGCCCTCTTTAACATTGAACTCATCCGCAAGTCTTTCGCAGATAAATGCACCGTCGCAAGGAAGTTTTATATAATCCGTGTCATCGCCGGGGAAGGCAATCAGGTCGTGTTCGATTTTGTAAACATCGACTGAAATTGTTTTATCCTCTGCTTGAACGCTGACGGATGCACTAAGGTCAGCGGAGTATTTCTCCGTGAGCCTGTCTTTTTGTTCGTCCGTTGCGTTTTCCGTGAAATAAATTCTTGAAGAATATTTCATTGCACCGTCGTAGTAGGTGTCGAGAAAAGCGTGCATTGTGTCTCTCATGCCGAACGATGCCATGATAAGCAGCGTACAGCCGACAATTCCGATAAGGCTCATCGCCGTGCGTGATTTGTGACGCACAATGTCACGAAGATTCCAACGTGTTCCGAACGAAAGCTTATGGAAAAGCTTTGTCCTTTCAATAAGCATCGGTTTCATCTTCTTCGGCGAATAAGGTCTGAGTGCATCGGCCGCTGTACCGGAGAGCATCTTCCTGACAGAGAGAAAACCGATGAGGGTAAGGACTGCGATTATTGCCGCAAGAATGTAGTAACAGAAATTCGGAACATAGAGCTTCCATTCAGGCATATCAAAGTATGTACCCATCATTCCGTTGGGATTCATAATGTACCATGCAATGAAGAATCCGATACCGACACCGATTGCCGAGCCGATGATTCCTATCATGAATGCATAGGATGTGTAGTGCCTGAGAATTTGCTTATTTTTAAAGCCGAGAGCTTTGAGCGTACCGATTTGCGTCTTTTCCTTTGCCGTCAGACGATGCATGGTTGTAACCATTGTCAAAACGGCAATGAGCAGGAACAGCGTCGGCAAAATCGAGCCCATCGTCTGACCCTCTTCAACCTCTCCGTGAGCATTTGAATATGAAGCGGATTCGTCCTTTGTGAGAATAAGCGCTGTGTTGCCGAGAGCGTCATCCGCCTTCTCCGTAAAGTCCTTTTTGGACATTGACGAAACAACATTAATCTGCGGATAATAGTCCCTGCCGATTGCCTTTTCATACATAACAGGGGAGACATAGGCAAATCCGAATGTGTTGTAATCAGGCATGAGCTGGCTTGAATCACGAACGCAGATAAGCTGTTCTCCTGATTTGATAAGACCTTTTATCACGCCCTTCATCTCAATGCCTTTGTAAGCGAGAGTTATGTTGTCGCCGACCTTGAAATCATTTGCGTCGGCGTATTTGTCGGAAAGCCACACGCCGTCGGTGCTTTTGGCGTCGTATTTATCGCCGTCTATAACAAGCATTCCAGAGACCTTTTCGTTTGTCGTGACCGTGAGTGCAACGGAGTCGTCTTCTTGATTCTTAACATCGGCGGCAACGCTGACATATCGGCCGGCGTTGTCAACTCCGTCAATGTCGGATATCTTTTTCAGTTCGTCGGCTGAATAGCCTTTTTCCGAGATGATGCGATAATCGGCATAACCGGTTTCATCAAAAAATGACGAGGTGTTGCCTTCAATGCTGTACCATTCCATGTTGAAGCCGACAAATATTCCCGTGCCTATGGCAATCATTATAATCATCGAAATGAATTGAGCACGGTAAAGACCCATTGTCCTCCAAAGCTTTTTGAATAACATATCGCCACCCCTTTACCAGTCGATGCTGTCGGCAGAGGCGGGATTTTTCTGTTCCTCCTGCGAAACAATCTTTCCGTTTTTAACTCGAACAACCACGTCTGCCATTTTGGCAATGTTTTGATTATGGGTAACGATTACGATTGTTTTGCCATAGTCACGAGCCATTTTAAGAAGAAGCTTGAGCACCATAACACCTGTTTCGGAGTCGAGCGCACCCGTCGGCTCGTCACAAAGAAGAATTTTCGGGTTCTTAGCAAGTGCACGGGCGATGGAAACCCTCTGCTGTTCACCGCCGGAAAGCTCGGACGGAAAGTTCTTCAAATGGTCGGAAAGGCCGACCTCTTCAATCATCTTTGTTGCCGAGAGAGCGTCCGGTGCAATCTCTTTGACAAGTGCAACATTTTCGTGAACTGTCAGTGTCGGAACAAGGTTGTAGAACTGGAAAACGAAGCCGACTTTTTCTGCTCTGTATTCGGCAAGCTCATTGTCCGAAAGGGTGGAGATATCCTTGCCCTCAACGAAGATTTTACCGTCCGTCGGGCTGTCAAGACCGCCCAAAAGGTTGAGCAATGTGCTCTTTCCTGCGCCGCTCGGACCGAGAACAACGACAAATTTGCCCTCGTCAAGCTTCATGCTGACGTTATCCAATGCCTTAAGCTGATGGTCACCGCTTTGATAAACACGGCTGACGTTTTTGAATTCAACAATAGCCATAAATCCCTCACATTCCGTTAGCTTATGCTAACTGAGAATTTTTATTTAACAGATGACCCGAAGGCCATCTGCATGTTTCCCTGAATTATATTAAACGGGTTTACAATTCAGTACTGGTTAGCTTCTGCTAACTGACGCCTTTATTGTAGCACCGCCCGCACTTAATGTCAATATTTATTTCTGAATTATACGGAAAAATCGTCTGCGTTGCAAATATTGCTTGCTTTTTTTCTTGCTTCTTGTGTTATTATGTTCATGAGAAGTACTTCTTTCTTTGGTTATGCTTTTGTAGTGAATCACATTATACGATATTTTGAAGTTACTTCTCTTTTTTATTGGGTCATATCATTTTAACACATACAAAAATATACTTATTCTTATTTATTTTTTGATAGAAAAACTCAGTCCGTTTCCCATGAATGGACTGAGTTGTTTTTTTACATCACGGCACATTCGGCGATACGCTTTACACACTCGCCGTCGCATGCTCCCATGAACTTTTCCCTGAATGCGGGGATTCTGTCGGCACGAAAATCCTTATCCTGTATTGCCTTGATTATTTCATCGTTATTTATAACAATCTTGCCCGGAACAAAGCTCTTGTAATCAAAATAAAAGCTTCTGTCGTGCTCATACTCTTCAAGGTCATACGCATAGAAAAGCATCGGCTTGTTGAGCAAAGCATACTCAAATATCAGCGACGAATAATCGGCAATCAGAATATCTGCGGCACAAAGTGCAGTTTCGATTTTCAGGTTCTTTGAGCCGTCGAAAATAAAGTCACCGTACTTCTCTTTTTCATCTTCGGTTAAGCCGAATTTCTTCGCCGTAAACGGGTGCAGCTTCATAACGAGTGCATACTCATCACCGAGAGCCGCTTTAAGCTTTTCATAATCAAGCGGATTTTCGTTATAAGCTGCGGTCGGCGAATTTCCTCTGAACGTCGGTGCATAGAGAATAATTTTTCTGTCACCGATCTCAGGGAAAATTTTCAGCAGCTCCTCACGCTGAGAAGAGACAAAATTCTTATCGAAATAAACATCGGTTCTCGGCGTACCATAAGCCATAATTCTACGCTCGGAGCAGCGGAAAGCCTCCGCATAGCACGGAATAACCGCCTCGGACGAAACGAAAACATGTGTATATGTATTGTGCATCGGAAATCTGAGCATATCCTCACGGCTTCCGCCCCAAGCAAGGTCAAGAGTTGAATACCCCCACTTTTTGAAAGCTCCGCATGCATGCCAAAGCTGAATAACCTTTGTGCCCTTTCGTGGCTGATGGGCATAGAGAGGGTCAAAATTATCGGTCAAAAAAACGCACTTGCACCGGGCATAATACTTTTGAAAAGTAATACCGAATAAAAATCTTTTCAACGGGTTCTTCGGTGAATGCATTATGCGGCAGTCATAACCTCTCTCTTTGAGAAAATCAAAAATTCCTGCCATATTGTCCGGAAGATTATCGTAATTCTGATTGTATGCAAAAAGTATAAGTTTTTCGTTTATCGGTTTTTTTGAGAACAAATTGAACGCCATTGGCCAAAGCCAAAAGAAAAGTATTTTTCTTCTGAGCAGAACAATTTTTTTCTTAATACTATTCATAAACTCACCTCGTTAATCGGGAATTATTTCAAACTTGACAAACATAACCGTCTTGCGGTAATGGATGTATGTAATATAAATATATTTTCCGTCCGTTATCGCCGTAGGATATGAGAATTCGACATCCGTGTTATCGTCTGATTCAATCAATATAGGCTTTGAAAAGCTTTTGACGAAAAACATCTTTAAAATTCATAAAATCTCCTATAAGACAAAGAGACTGTCACTTGGACAGTCTCTGAATCATCATCTTACCATTAAACGGCACGTGTAACCTTACCTGAACGCAAGCAACGTGTGCAAGCATATACCTTGCGCGGAGAACCGTTAACGATTGCCTTAACACGCTTAACGTTCGGCTTCCATGTTCTGTTTGAACGTCTGTGTGAGTGGGAAACCTTGATACCGAAAGCAACATCTTTACCGCAGAATTCGCATTTTGCCATTTGTCGGCACCTCCTTTAATTACGAATACTAAACAACATTTCATATACTAACAGATTTATGCGAAAAAATCAAGACCTTTTTGAAATAAATTTTCATTAACAGGTGAAAAACTGCAAAATCCGTCTTTATACTATAAATTTCTTCATCAAATCGGGGCCGAAATCAATATAGTTGCCTGTTGCTTTAGCTGATTCCTCGTTAATTGACTCAACGCCGCTTTCCTTCTCCTCGGATTTATGATAGATCATGTAGGGAACAGGGTCGCTTGCATGAGTTTTGGTAACGATCGGAGTCGGGTGGTCGGGAAGAATCATAATCTTGTAATCCTCGCCGATTTCCTCGAGGCCTTTTATAATAATCGGAAGAACACGGGAGTCAATCATCTCAATCGACTTAACCTTATTCTCCGGTTCACCTCTGTGACCGCACTCGTCGGGAGCTTCAAAATGAACATAAGCAAAATCAACTCCGTTTTTGAGCTCCTCAACGGCAGCGTTTGCCTTTCCCTCAAAATTCGTGTCAATGTAGCCGGTTGCGCCCTCAACCTCGGGCGTATTCATGCCCGCCGAAATTCCGATACCTTTAAGAAGGTCAACGGCGGAAATAACCGTGCCTTTCTTATGATAAAGATCCTCAAACTTCGGGAGAATCGGCTTTTTACCCTCGCCCCAAAGCCATATCGAATTAGCCGGACGCTTGCCCTCGGCAATTCTTTTTTTGTTAACGGGATGATCCTTGAGCAAATCATAGCTTTCTTTCATCATTGCAACAAGCGGCTTTGCATTCTCCGATGTTGAAAGATACGGACCGACAACTCTATCGGAAATATCATGCGGCGGAGTCATATTGCCGAGATCGACCGTACCGCCGTGATGAATGAGGCAGTGACGATAGCTTACGCCGTGGTAAAAATCAAATTCACCGCCGCCGAAATGCTCTTGAACCGTTTTGATAATCTCGGCTGCTTCGGCACTCGAAATATCGCCTGCCGAGTAGTCAACCATCGTCTTATCTTCATAATTTGGCTCGTCGGAAAGCGTTACAACATTGCATCTGAGTGCAATATCGTCATCTGCCATTTTAACGCCGATGCTGACAGCCTCAAGAGGAGAACGTCCCGTGTAATATTTTTTCGGATCATATCCCATAACGCTGAGGTTTGCAACGTCGCTGCCCGGCTTGAGACCCTCGGCAACCGTTCTGACAAGTCCGACCTCGCCACGCTGAGCGAGACGGTCAAAATTCGGCTTGTTTGCAACCATCATCGGTGTTTTGCCATCGAGAGCGGGGACGGGATAATCCGCCATTCCGTCATATAATACAACAACATATTTCATATTTAGCACCTGCCTTGTGAGTATATTTTATAAACAATTCTGTAAACTCAATTTTCCTGAGCCTCCCCTTGGTTGAATCAAGGGGAGGTGTCGCATGAGCGACGGAGGGGATAAAGACCTATTCCTGACACATCAATGCTTATCCCTTCCACCGCAAGCGGTCCCCCGTCTCACTGCGGTTCGGTCACGCCACGGCTCTGACAGTCCACCGGACTGTCATTCACTACCGTGTCGACACTTCGCTACCCTTACCATAAGGGGAGGCTAATAGGTTTATTCCTGAAACAATATTTTTTCAAAGAAAAATCCTCAAAACATCTACCTAATTATTCTTCAACAACTTTGCAGACATCGACCCAGCCGCTGAAGCCCTGAGCATATTCTTCAAGCTCGTTAGGGGTAAGCTCAACTGCACTGTTTGAACTTCCGACGGCAGGAAAAACAGTATCAAATCTTTTCAGCGATTCATCAAGATACGTTTTAACGCCCTCGTTAATTCCGAACGGGCAAACACCGCCGATTTTGTGGCCTATCATGCTTTCGACTTCATCGGGTGTAAGCATTTTGGCCTTTGTCAAAAAGGTTGCTTTATATTTTTTGTTATCAATCTTGGCATCGCCGGCAGCAATAACAAGTATCGCTTCGTCGCCGACCTTGAACGAGAGACTTTTTGCAATTCGCTGACCATTAACGCCGAGTGCCTGAGCTGCAAGTTCAACCGTTGCACTTGATACGTCAAACTCTCTCACTCTGTCCTCAATGCCGAATCGGCTGAGGTACGCCTTGCCTTTTTCTATGGACATAATCAGAAAATCTCCTTGGATTCAATCTGCTTTGCAGCCATTTCAACGAATTCGTCAACGCCCATTGCGCCGATATCTCCCTCGCCACGTTTACGAACCGAAACGCAGTTGCCCTCAATATCCTTATCACCCATGAGGAGCATATACGGAATCTTCTGAAGCTGAGCTTCACGAATCTTGTAGCCTGTCTTTTCACTTCTTGTATCAACTTCGCAGCGAATGCCCTTGGCTTCGAGCTTCTTTGCAATTTCAAACGCATAATCATGATGACGGTCAGCGATTGGGAGAAGCTTAACCTGAACCGGAGCAAGCCAAATCGGGAATGCACCTGCAAAATGCTCAGTGATAACACCAATAAAACGCTCGATTGAACCGAATACAACACGGTGAATCATGACGGGAGTATGCTTCTCTCCGTCTGAGCCTGTGTATTCAAGATTGAATCTGCCCGGGAGCTGATAGTCAAGCTGAATAGTACCGCACTGCCATGTTCTTCCGAGGCTGTCCTTGATGTGGAAGTCAAGCTTCGGGCCGTAGAAAGCACCGTCGCCCTCGTTGATTGTATAAGTCTTGCCGACGCTTGTAATTGCGTCTGCGAGTGCCTTTGTTGCAATCTCCCAATCCTCTTCCGAACCGATATGATCCTCGGGCATTGTTGAAAGCTCGATTTCATACGGAAGACCGAAAAGGGTGTAAACCTCGTCAAAGAGCTGTGCGATTCTGACAACCTCGTCACGAATCTGCTCGGGAGCAAGGAGAATATGAGCGTCGTCCTGAGTGAAGCAGCGAACACGGAAAAGTCCGTGGAGTGCGCCCGAAAGCTCGTTTCTGTGAACCTTGCCAAGCTCGCCGTAGCGGAGCGGCATTTCCTTATATGAATGAGGCTCAAGCTCGTAAACAAGGATACTGCCGGGGCAGTTCATCGGCTTGATTGCGAAATCCTCGCCGTCAATAACCGTTGTGTACATATCGTCATGGTAATGATCCCAGTGACCCGAGGTCTCCCAAAGCGAACGGCGCATGATCTGCGGAGTTGAAATCTCATAGTAGCCCCACTTTTTATGAACGTCACGCCAGTAATTGATAAGAGTATTGCGAAGAACCATGCCCTTCGGGAGGAAGAACGGCATTCCCGGAGCTTCATCTCTGAGAGCGAAAAGTCCAAGCTCTCTGCCGAGCTTTCTGTGGTCACGCTTCTTTGCTTCCTCAATAGCCTCAAGGTAAGCGTCGAGGTCAGCCTGCTTTGTGAAAGCGGTTGCATAGATACGCTGGAGCATCTTGTTCTTCTCACTTCCACGCCAGTAAGCACCCGTTGCTGAGGTCAGCTTGAACGCCTTGATTCTGCCTGTATCGGGAATATGCGGACCTGCGCAAAGCTCTGTGAACTCGCCCTGCTTGTAGAAGCTGATGTTCTCGCCCTTGTCGGCGTGCTCCTTAACAAGCTCAACCTTGTAGATTTCGCCCTTATCCTCATAATATTTGATAGCCTCGTCCGGAGTCATCTCAAATCTTTCAAGCGGAAGCTTCTCCTTGACGATTTTCTTCATCTCGGCTTCAATCTTTTCGAGATCCTCGGGAAGGAACGGCTTTTCAACGTCAAAGTCATAGTAGAAGCCGTTTGCGATTGACGGACCGATAGCGAGCTTTGCTTCGGGATAAAGTCTTTTAACTGCCTGAGCAAGGATATGCGAAGCTGTATGGCGGAAGGTTCTCTTTGCCTCCTCATCGTCCTCAAAGGTGAGGAACTCAAGCTCGCAGTCGCCCGTAATCGGGGTTCTGAGATCCTGATACTCGCCGTTGATCTTGCAGATACAAACAGCCTTGTAAAGACCCATGCCAATGCTCTTAGCAATGTCCATAGCGGTTGTGCCGTTTTCGTACTCCTTAACGACGCCGCCTTTCAATGTTACGTTTGCCATTTTATAATCATTCCTTTCATGTTTTAGGGTTTATGATACATAATACATTTTAAAATGCAGCCCGAAAGTTTTTCGGTAACTTATTTGTTCTCAGCCTCCCCTTGGTTGAATCAAGGGGAGGTGTCGCATGAGCGACGGAGGGGATAAAGAATAACTTGATATGCTTTTATTCCTTATCCCTTCCACCGCAAGCGGTCCCCGTCTCACTGCGGTTCGGTCACGCCACGGCTCTGACAGTCCACCGGACTGTCATTCACTACCGTGTCGACACTTCGCTACCCTTACCATAAGGGGAGGCTGAAAAATTCTCATAAATTCATAGTCAACTCAAAAAATATTTAAGCCGAAATTTCCTAATAAAAACAAAAAAGCTCCATCCCAAAACAGGGATGAAGCATAGCTCCACGGTTCCACCCGTATTGCAGTCAAGGACTGCCACTCGAATGCCTTAACGCGGCGAACGGCGAACCTTATTTCGGAACGCACTCCGCAGTGGTAGCCGATTCAAAATACCGATGTGCTCGCACCAAATGCACATCTCTCTGAGGATATTCCAACGAAGCAGCCTTCTGCATCAACGTTTTTAATATTGTCTACATTTTATAACGTTTTATTTTTATTGTCAAGTGGCAAATCAAGGATTTACAACAAAAATCCCGCAAACACAATTATTTCTGTGTCTGCGGACTATTTCGCAAGCTCAATTCCCGTAGTCAAAAGGTTTCTGATCAGCATTTCTTTTTCGGGCGGAACATTGTCGAGGGCATTTATTACCGAATACCAACGATTACAATCGGCTTCGCCCTTTACCATATAATCTATACTTACGCCGAGAATGTCGCTGAGCTTAATCAGATTTTCAACGGAAAGCCCTGCGATTCCCCGCTCGACCTCGCTGAAATGCTTGACAGAAATATTCAGCTCCTCAGCAATTTTTTCCTGAGTAAGCTTAACCGCCTTACGCTGTTTTTTGATTCTTTGTCCCATTCCCTGCTTGTAATCGTCCATATCATCACCCAACCTGTTATGTTTATTTTACCATAACTATTTAATTCCAAAAACAAGGTAGAATGTGTTGACAAAGTAAACCTTTAATGTTAATATTGTAATATCGTTTTAAGAAAATGCTTATATTTCGGCTTGCTTGCGGCCGAGAAGATAGTCCACACTCACGTCGTAGAAATCGGCAAGCTTAATGAGCGTTGAAGCGGTCAGCTCAATTACGCCCGTTTCATATTGTGAATATGTGTTTTGCGAAACATTCAGCATTGCGGCAAGGTCTTTTTGCTTGAGGTCTCTGTCCTCTCTCAAATTCCGTATGTTCTCATAAATCATAATATCACCTCAAGCAATATTATGTAATATCTTTTAAACAGATATTGGCAATTATCTGTAATACAGATATAATTATTTTTTAGAACAGGAAAAGATATAAATTTACTTTTCTGTTCTTTTTGAAAGGGAAAGTTTTTATATTATTTTTTCGGGAAGAGGTGAATTTGTTTATTATTCTCACATCAGGTCCATCAAAACATTTTAAGGAGGAAATTTTTGTAATGAAAAAATTTGTGTCAACTTTATTAGTAATGCTCTTGCTGATTTCATCTGTTCCGATGATGGCGAGTGCAGCAACAGTAAACGAAAGCGAAGACAATAATAGTTATGCAAAAGCAAACACGTTAGCCATTGGGAATACCATTAGAGGAAAAATGAACAACAGTTCAGATGAAGACTACTATAAAATAACGACATCATCAACAGGAAAGTTATATATTTCTTTTGATCATGATTATGTTGAAGACGGTACGAGTTGGATTATAAAAATCTATCAATATACCAATAATTCATATACTGAACTCAGCAGTGCCGAAATCGGCGCTAAGGAAAGTGGAAATTATGCTTTGCCGTTTGTCGGCACTATTGCAAACGGCACATACTATGTTCGTGTATATTGTGGATTCTATAAACCAACCGGAATTGAGTATCGCTTGTCAACAAAATTTACTGCAACAAATTTTGCCGAGCAAGAAGCAAACAATTCTTACCAAAAAGCAAATTCAATTGTTCTTAATAATGAGTATTCGGGAACAATGAACAACAGCAATGATGAGGATTTCTACAAAATCACTACGTCTTCAACAGGAAAATTGTATATTTCTTTCGATCATGATTATGTTGAGGATGGCACAAGCTGGATTATAAAAATCTTTAAATATACAAATAACGAATATAACGAACTCAGCAGCGTAGAAGTCAATGCAAAAAGCTCCGGAAATTACTCTTTGCCGTTTGTCGGCACTGTAGCAAACGGCACATACTATGTTCGTATATATTGCGGATTTTATAAGCCGACAGGAATTGAGTATCGCTTATCAACAAAATTTACTGCAACAAATTTTGCCGAGCAAGAAGTAAACAATTCTTACCAAAAAGCAAATTCAATTGTTCTTAACAATGAGTATTCGGGAACAATGAACAACAGCGGTGATGAGGACTTTTATAAAATCACTGCTTCCTCGACAGGAAAGCTTTATGTTTCATTTGACCATGACTATGTTGAAGACGGAACAAGCTGGATGGTCAAAATTTATCAATACGCAAACAATTCATATAACGAACTCAGCAGTGCTGAAATCGGTGCTAAAGAAAGCGGAATTTATTCATTACCGTTTGTCGGTACTGTTGCACATGGCACATACTATATCCGGGTATATTGTGGATTTTACAAGCCAACAGGAATTGAATATCGCTTGTCAACAAAATTTACTGCAACAAATTTTGCCGAGCAGGAATTAAACAATTCATATCAAACCGCAAGTTCAATCGTTCTTAACAATGGGTATTCGGGAACAATGAATAGTGGAAGTGATCAGGATTTCTATAAAATCACTACTTCTTCGACCGGAAAACTTTATGTTTCATTTGACCATGACTATGTTGAGGACAGTTCAAGTTGGATTATCAAAATCTTCAAATATGCAGATAATGAATATAGCGAACTTAGCAGCGTAGAAGTTAGTGCAAAGAGCTCTGGAAATTACGCTTTGCCATTTGTCGGTGCTATTGCGAACGGTACATACTATGTTCGTGTATATTGTGGATTCTATGCACCAACCGGAATTGAGTATCGCTTATCAACAAAATTTACTGCAACAAATTTTGCCGAGCAGGAATTGAACAATTCATATCAAACCGCAAATATAATTACCCCTAACAATGAGTACACAGGAACAATGAATAGCGGCAGTGATCAAGATTTTTACAAATTTACAGCTCCTATAACGGGAAATGTTCCTGTTACATTTAGTCATAAATATAAAGATCAAAGCAGTTCGTGGGAAATTACTGTATATAGCTATCAGAATAACGAATATAAGGAACTCAGTCATAAAGAAATATCCTTAAATAATAGCGTTGAATCAAATCTTATATGCACAATTTCAGCTACCAAAAATGTTGTATACTTTGTAAAAATTACAAATGGATTTTACAAAACAACCGGCAATGAATATACAATTCTCCTCGGTCAAAAATCCGCTCCAACGACCTACACAGTCACCTATAATGCCAACGGCGGAAGTGTTTCTCCGTCAAGTGCCAAAGTAACGGCAGGCGGCTCGGTAACGCTGCCGACACCGACAAAAACCAGTTGCACCTGTCTTGGCTGGTCAGCAAGCAGTTCGGCTACAACTGCAAGTTATTCGTGTGGCACATCATATAAACCGACTCAAAATATAACTCTTTACGCTGTTTGGAAGAAAAACGCTCCGACAATGTGTACTCTCACCTATAATGCCAATGGAGGAAGTGTCTCGCCGTCAAGCGCAACATTTGAAATGGGCAAAACGGTAACGCTGCCGACACCGACAAGAAGCGGCTACACCTGTCTCGGCTGGTCGACAAACAAATCGGCAACTTCGGCAGAATATGAGTGCGGAAAATCGTATACTATTCTCGGCAGTGCAACCCTTTACGCAGTATGGCAGAAAAATTCCACGGATAAAGCACAGGTTTACGGAGTAACTCTTCAAGACAGCATTTCCGTTGATTACAAAGGTACTGCAAAAATTATACCCACAATCGACAAGGATCGCAATGCGAAATATTCTGTAAAATGGGAAAGCTCAAACAGCTCTGTTGTCAGCGTTGATAATGACGGAAACATACACGGACTTAAAAAGGGCAGTGCAAAAGTTACTTGCACCGTTACCGATTCATATGGAAATACGTATTCCGATTCCTGCAATGTTAACGTCAAATATTCCGGTGTTCAATGGGTTATTATCATCGTTCTCTTCGGTTGGATTTGGTACATTTAAATAATATTTCGGCCGCTCCGCTTGGGGCGGTCGTTTTTCGTCTTAAAACATCAGAGGAACTCCGAGGTTTGAAAACGAGCATTTCGTAGGGGTCGATGCCTACATCGACCCAAGGTCAGAAGAAACTCTACGCGGCTCCCTTTTAGGGGAGCTGTCAGCGAAGCTGACTGAGGGGTTTTGTTGAAAGTCTGCTGAAATTTATTTGGATTATTTAGTCTTTAACCCCTCCGTCGCTCCTCGGTCACGCCACCTCCCCTGCGGTGGAGGCAAGACGTTTTTCTGCACTGCAAGGAATCTTTATCAGACTTTCTTGGTGTGATGTGGTCGACCCCTACGATAAGTGCAGAAAAGGACAAAGTGCATGACGTGCCGCTCATATCATGTCGCCAAAGGTGGCTGTTGTTATCACAGCGTTGTGAATTAAAATCACCGCATAGCAAAAACGCCGCCCTGGTGATTTTGTTTCACCCTAAGTCACTAAGTACACCGGTCTATTTGGTCGATGTGGTCATAGTCACCTACGAATCGTGCGTTTTCCGAATCTTGCCGCACCGAGGGATTCTGATAAAACCCGATTTGGTGCGACATCATTCCGTTTCCATGCAGCCAAGATAAATTTCTTCTGACTTTTCATTCCTGCAAAATACGTAATTCTTCCATATAATTCAGAAAATAAATAAGAAAAAGCTTAATAAATAAGAAAAAGTTTAATTTTGTATTGACTTTTCTGTTTTTATTTGGTAAAATATTTGAGCGTTGTTAAGCAACGAGGGCCATTAGCTCAGTTGGTTAGAGCAACCGGCTCATAACCGGTCGGTCCGGGGTTCGAGTCCCTGATGGCCCACCAATTTAATATAGGGGTATAGCTCAGTTGGTAGAGCAGTGGTCTCCAAAACCACGTGCCGAGGGTTCAAGTCCTTCTGCCCCTGCCAGAATGAAAGAGTCGCAGAAGTGCGGCTCTTTTTTTGATAAGGACTTGAACCCGAGAGGGTCTGAGCGTCAAGAAAACAGTCCTGTGGACTGTTTTTAGCGAGGAGAGGTGAGCCGGGTACTGTTGCACGGCAACGGACGGCGAGCCATAAGAGTGCGAAGCACACGGCAAGTCCTTCTGCCCCTGCCAAGAAATGCCTAGGATTATCAATGATCCTAGGCGTTTTCTTTTGCTTTTTTACAACTGAAAAATACATCAAAATTAAAATTTGATGTAAATCAATAGTTTCTACGGGCGACGAACGGGCGACGAGATGTTAGGGTAAGATAATAAACTGTATTTTAGCAAAAAGATAATCGATTAAAAAGTTGATATTAAATAGTAATAAGTCAGCTATAGAATATGAATTCATCTCACGACAGTTTCAAGGCTCTGCTATATGTTTATTGCGATAAATGATTGCGTTAGTCTTGTGGATTTGAAGAATTATCAAGTATAATAACTGTATTCTCCGGTAAGTTATGATTGGCTTGCCGGTATTTTTATGGAGGTTGTTATGGAGTACGGTTACATTCGGGTGTCGAGCAAGGAGCAGAATATTGACAGGCAGATGGCGGCGTTGCTGAAAGAGGGGCTTGACAAGAAGCATATTTTCATTGACAAACAATCGGGTAAGAATTTTGACAGACCGTCGTATAAAAGACTTTTAAAAAAGCTGAAAAAGGAGGACGTTTTGATAATAAAATCCATTGACCGTTTGGGCAGAAACTATGCGGAAATACTTGAGCAGTGGCATGTTATCACAAGGGTGAAGCAGGCGGATATTTATGTGATTGATTTTCCTTTGCTGGACACAAGAAAAAAGGACAATGATTTGACGGGAACGTTTATCGCAGACCTTGTTTTACAGATATTATCTTATGTTGCTCAAACAGAGCGTGAATTTATCCACCAAAGACAGGCGGAGGGCATAACTGCAGCCAGGCAAAGGGGAGTGAAATTTGGACGAAAACCGCTTGATTTACCCCAAAACTTTTATGATGCCAAGGATAAATATGAAAACGGGCAAATTTCATACCGTCAAGCAGCAGAATTGTGTGGGATGACGCCCTCGTCTTTTTATAGATATTGTCAAATTAACTAAATAATCAACATAATAATCGCTTCTTTTTGGGAAGTAAAAATGGTTAAAATAGTAGACTTTTTGAAGCATGCATTTTTTCATTTTTATCCATTATTTTACATGCTAAATATATGCTATCACAAATAATTCAAAAAGTCTACATTGTGAATTATTTGCAATTTTGTGGGCGGTAACGAGGAAAGGAAGTGAACAAAATGCAAAATGTACTCAAAAGAGTAATTGCTATTGTTATGGTAGCAATATTTTGCATGAGCGCCGGAGTGGTAAATGTTTTGGCAGAAGAACTGACAAAACCTACACTTCAGGTGGAAAACGTGTCGGCAATGCCGGGTTCAACGGTTAAGGTCAAGATTGACCTTAAAAACAATCCGGGACTTGCATCATTGAAATTCAATGTAAATTACGATGATGTGCTGACTTTAACAAATGTGGAATTTAACAGCGAATTCGGTACTTATGTAACAGCACCGACGCCGTACAAAAATCCACAAACAATCAGCATGATAAGTCCTCTTGCAAATGTAAGTGTTAGCGGAAATTTCTGTACACTTACGTTTACTGTTTCGAAAGAAGCAGAGGATAATTATTATGCGAACGTAAGTATCTCTTATGACCCGGACGACGTATTTAACGCAGATTATGACGGCGTGGATATCAGCGTTATCGGTGGTTCTGTCAGAGTTTGCAGCGGAATCCCTGGAGATATTAACGGAGATAAGAAAGTAAACAATAAAGACGCCATGATACTTTTCCGGTATATTGCGGGCTGGGACGTTGAGGTTGATCTCGGCGCAGTTGACTGTAACGGAGACGGAAGCGTAAACACCAAAGATGCAATAACGTTGTTCAGATATTGTGCCGGTTGGCCGGACATCGTTCTTGTTTATCCCGGAGTTATTTGTTCCCATGAGCTTACAGCGATTGCAAGAAAAGAAGCAACCTGTGAGGAAGACGGAAATATTGCATATTGGCATTGTTCAAAGTGTGGAAGATATTTCAGTAATGAAAACGGTACTAATGCAATTGCATTGGTTAATACTGTGATTCCGGCAAAGGGACATACGGTAGTTATTGACCCGGCGGTTCCGGCGACAGAAACAAGCACCGGTTTGACGGAGGGATCGCACTGTTCTGTATGCAAAAAGATATTGGTTGAGCAGGAAGTTATACCTGTGATTGTACCTGAGCGTTATGCAATCACTTATAACATTTCAAACGGTGATACATATATTGCTTCTCAGGATATTGAAAATTCAAACCCCGAGTATTATACCTCAAAAGGACTTACGCTCAAAACTGTAAGCTGCCCGGGATATAATTTCCTTGGTTGGTATGATTTACCCTCTGGTGAAAATGCAGAAATTGTTAAGTCCATTGCACCGGAAACAACAGGTGAAATTGAACTTTATGCACATTGGGAGAAGATTCCGTACAAGGTACATTTTGATTCTCCTGATATTCCGGTATCAGATCTTACCTATACGGTTGATGAAGGTGTTCCGTTGATCAACCCGGCAAGTCAGTTCGGCTACACGTTTGTAGGTTGGTCAAACGATAACGGATTCCTTGTTTCCAGGGTTAAGCCGGGAACAATCGGTGCTATCACGCTCCACGCAAACTGGACATCAAACAGAAATAAAGCTACAAGCTATGATAGCTATAAGGATCCGTATATTATTGAAGATAGTGATAACGGTCAATTCCTTTTTGTTTATGATATAGGTAAGATTGATAATGTTCCGTTAAACGTAATTGACCCTCTGGCAAACAGTGATGGAATCGAAATCGACCGACAGTACAGTGTTTCCAATACGGTTGATTCGGAAACCGCAAAGAAGGTTGCGAAAACTATTTCAAACGCAACGACCAAATCCTCTGCATGGACTCTTTCATCTGATTGGAACAAAGAATATTCCGCAACAGATGAGGTTGAGGAGAAAAAGGGTAAATCAACCGTCAGAACAGATTCCGAAGGCAATGTAACAGGAGGAAATTACTTTGTAAGCAACAGCTCGGGCGGATCCTCCTATGTAAGCAGCTCGTCCGGCGGTTCGAGCAGCAATTCCGCAAAGGTCACGAGAGAAAATTCTTACGGAATAAACAAATCATACGACAGACAGGATTATATTGATGCAAAGCTTTCAGCAAGTAATACTACAGAGGTCGGTGTCGGTGCTTCTGTACCTATCAAAATAGTCAAATTAAGTGCCGAAGTTAAAAACACAACAACCGTTGGTGCAGAGGTTTCTGGCGGCAGAAAGAATGCGTATCACGTAGATGGCTCTACTTCCGGTTATGTCGGAACTTATAATGAATCTAACAGCAGTTCGTATTATGACACAACATCAAGAAGCGAAAACAACTGGAACACTACTCAAAGCTTTGAAAAGAGCTACCAGACAAGCACCAATACGGAAATTTCCAACGCTATAAACGAACAGATAGCAAAGAAAACTGCATACAGTGTTTCGGATGCAATCGGCGGCTCGGAAAGCAAAAATGAAACCAACATTACCGCAGAAACTAAGGGAAACGAGTATGTTAACTCCGTAAGATTCAATGAGCAGGTAAAGGAGACTGAAACAAGAACCATTAAGCAGTCTGCTTCGGCCAGAGGATATTACAGATTGGTAAATGCAGGAACGGTTCATGTGTTTGCAGTCGTCGGATACAATGTTGCAACAAACTCGTATTATACATATACTTATAATGTTCTTGACGATGAAAGACATACATATCTTGACTTCTCATTGAATGATCCTAATTTTAATGATTGTCAAAACGGTGTGGTTACCTTTGAGGTACCGTATTACGTAAATGAATATGTCAGTGCTCTCACAGGAAAGACTCCAGGCCTTCAAATCGGCTTGGACGGAGTTGTAAATTCGTATAAGGGAACCAGAGAAACTGTTGTTGTTCCACAGTATGATTCGGCGGACAATATGGATGAAACAAGCTCCGCCATCAAGGTAAAATCATTCAACGCAAACGTATTCAAGGGAAATACAAATATTAAAACAGTTGTTCTACCGCAGTATGTTTCGGAAATACCCGATAATGCATTTGAAGGTTGCACAAACCTTGAAACCGTTTATGCGTTTGGTGTAACAAAAATAGGCAACAACGCTTTCAAAGGATGCACAAATCTTAAAAAATTCTCTATTGACAATAAGGTTACCGTACTTGGAGAAAATGCTTTTGAGGGTGTACCGGAAGTAATGGTGAATGCAGCAAACTCTACGGTTGCAGATAATGCAGTAACATGTGGAGCTGACAGAATCACTTTGAATATTTCAAAGGTTGAAGGAAAATACAATAACAAAACGATTAATGTAGGCAGTGATACAGAATATTTTGCACTTTATTCGGATGGCAGTGCAGTTGAGAATCTTCAGGTTGTTTCTTCTGCAAAGGAAACTGTAATTAATAACATTGAGTTTATTAAAAATACGGATGTTCCGCTTGTGCTTGACTCTGAAAAAGTAACATTAAACAGAGTAAAGGTAACCGAAGCTCCGGCATTAGCATTAATACTCAAGAATAATAGCACTCAAATGAGTCTTTACAGTGACGTCGTTATTGATTCTAAAAGAGAGAATGCAGTATTGTGCAGAGATTTAACAATTAAAAATGCAAATCCGAAGGTAACTTGTTCGTTAACCGTAAATAACAATATTCTTGTTTGTGGAAATGTTAATGATACCGAAAATTGCATTAGAAAAGCAAATATTGTAAACATTACCGAAGAAGAATACAATAGTTATCTTTCCTCACAATTGGTTGCGTTCGATGCAAATGGTGGCGAAGTTGACGAAACATCAAGGGTTGTTCGTTACGGTATGGCATATGGAACTTTGCCAGTACCAACAAGAGAAGGATATACTTTTGCCGGATGGTTCACGGACGCTACAGAGGGTAAGGCTGTTGCGGCAGAAGATGTTGTAACTTCACGCATTAACCATACGTTATATGCACACTGGACGGTAAATGAATATACCGCAACTTGGGAAGGCGGTACCGGATACACTATCGTTGTTAACCGTACCAGTTCACCAAATCAGGGAGCCTCAACCGGTGTAATTAACAGCGGAGCAAAGGTTTATTATGGAGACGTTTTAAATATAACGTATACTAAGGCTGATTATTACAGCCTTACATCGACCGGAAAAACTTCTGTTACTGTTAACAGAAATATTACTTCAAGTGATATTTATGCAACAGCCAAAGAAAATGAATTGTCCGGTTGGGTTCTTGCCTCAAACGTTCCTTCAGGAGCAAAGACGATTAATTCAAAGTGGACATATACGCTTCGCAATTATACTTCAAGCTCAAGTTCCTCTCTTTCAGGCTGGACGAAATATGATACTAAGAGAACATCTTGGGGTGCAACACAAGGTCCGGTATATTCAAATCCGAGCAACGGATCAAGAAATGTTTGGGATGAACAGTACGTTTCATCGCAAACGACTCATTATAAATACTATCACAGATGGAATGGCAACAAAACATGGGGTTCTGATTCAACCGCAAAAACTTGGGCAAGACATACTTGTGATTTAACATATTCTCTCTCTCATAAATATACAGGATCATCTTCCGGTATTAAGTTCTATGGCAATTATACTTGCCCTACTTGTTCAGCTGATCACATGTGGATACCTGATGGAACGTATACCACTAACAACTATTCAACCCGTTGGTATTATCAAGAGCCCGTATACACCTACTACTACTATCAGGACGTATCAAAAGAAACCACTTCCGGTGATCCGACAGGTCAGACAAATGTTTCAAATGTAGTTAAGTATGTTCAGTACAGAGCAAAATAAACTATTGCAAGATTGAGCGGGGCAACTCGTGTTGCCCTGCTCAACACAGTATTACAGGAAGGAAGTGTGTTAATTGCAGAAAAAGTTTTTCCGGATTGTTGCTCTGTTGCTCAGTATTCTTATAGCAGCCAATTCACAATTTGTTTTTGCTTTTGCCGTAGGTGAAAGCAAAATGACAATTAGTGTGGAATCTATTGCTGCGAATCCCGGCGACAGCGTACAGGTCAAAATTAATATTGCTAACAATCCCGGCATTGCTTCCTTGAAATTCGATGTTAAATACGATGAGTATTTGACCTTGACAAATGTTGAGTTTAACAGCGAATTCGGCTCGTATGTAACTGCACCGACACCGTATAAAAATCCGCAGACGATCAGCATGATAAGCCCGTTGAAAGAAATCGGCACAAACGGAAATTTTGCGATTTTGACATTCTCTGTTTCAAACAATATGCCTGCGAGACACCATGCAGATATTACAGTTACATACGATGAGGATGATATTTTTGATGCGGATTACAATAATGTTCCGGTTGAAGTCGTTAACGGTTATGTTGAAACAGGTGCAAGTGCCGAAAATCAATTTACCGTTCAGGTTGGACAGGCTGTTGTTGACGAAAAGACAGTTAAAGTTGATGTTATTCTGAGCAATAATCCGGGTCTTGCATCGCTTAAATTCAATGTTGCATATGATGAGTATTTGACATTAACAAATGTTGAGTTTAACAGTGCTTTCGGGTCATATGTAACTGCACCGATGCCGTATAAAAATCCACAGACAATCAGTATGATAAGTCCGTTAAACGAGGTAAATGTTAACGGCGTTTTTGTAACACTGACATTTACCGTTAAAGATGAAGTTCCTGACGATTACCTTGCAGATATTACAATAAGCTTTGATAAAGACGACATCTTTGGCGAGGACTATGAGAATATTGCAACAAAGGTAATTAATGGGTCTGTATTTTTGGGAAATACTATTATGCCACGGGAAAATACAAATACAATCATCAACCGAAATACAAAGTTAATATACGGTCTTGAGACAGATATAAAAGATATCAATGATTTTGTTGATTGTTCAAAGGTTGAAACTTCTATTGTTCCGACTAAGAAAGGGCTTGGAACAGGAGCAACAATAAATGTTATTCACAACGGGGATATTGTGGAAACGTATTCTGTAATTGTATTCGGTGATGTCAACGGCGACAGCTTGTGTGACGGAGCTGATGCAGTTATAATGTCTTGTTTAGCTTCGGGAATGCTTACAAAGGATGACGTAGGTGAAGCGATATGGACCGCAGCAGATTGTAATCATGACGGAGTAATCAATGATGACGATGCTGAATTGCTGAAAAACGTTGGAGTGTGTATCGGCAAGATAACGCAGACTGCTTAAGGGAAGAGGTGTTTATGTTGAAAAAGATTATTAGAAGAAGTTTTTCTGTTATATTAGCCGTTGTAATAGCTTTAAGTGCGTTGATCGCTGTATCGTTCGCAGCAAACGGAATGTCACTTGTTGTTGACACGGTATCGGCAAAGCCGGGTGAAACCGTCACGGTTAAAATTAATCTGAAAAATAATCCCGGATTAGCCTCGCTTAAAATCAATGTTAATTATGACAACAAACTAACATTGACAAAAGTTGATTTGAGTTCGGAATTCGGCTCCTATATTACAACGCCGACTCCGTACAAAAACCCGCAGACGATCAGTATGATAAGCCCGTTAAAGAACGTTAAAGTC
>ULWL01012302.1_pt1 | contig 31080 bp, 34 predicted proteins | sample 1960171 | NCBI WGS metagenome assembly ULWL01 (sample SAMEA4835807, study PRJEB28245) | human gut metagenome | biome: gut microbiome; material: fecal sample | place: Denmark | collected 2008 | reverse complement strand
TTTACTTGATTATTTATGTTTATTATATCATAAATTTAAAAATATTAATAGATATTTGTTGAAAAAGCTTCAATTTTTTTAGATAAAGAACTGACAAAGGCCTTAAAACATGCTTAAAAGTTGGTAGTAATACTAATATTAAAATCCCCTTGTTCCTAAAATTTGAAATTAGTTCAACTCCCCAGTCTAGCCGTAAAAAACGAAGGTTCAACTCCCCGTACAGCTCTACACTTTTTGAATAAAAAAAGAGCTATTTTCAGCATTTTATCATAGTAAAACTATGAATTTTTGCGAAAATAGCCTATTTTTTAAAAGTCTACAAAAGACTTTTTGACCGACTTTAATGATAAAACTATACAGATTTTAATATTAAAACTCACTGTTATGTTCCCTCATACTTGGACTTTTGGCAGTCTTAAACCTAGGTTGAACTTACCAAAGGTATATGTTGTATTTATTGTATTTTAAACTTATTTATATGAATTTTTGCTTAAGTTTTTATTTTTTAGTTCAAAATATTCATAAAACCCCTATTTTTACCTATCTTCTTTCAAGACAAACTACACACTCAACGTTACATGTTTGTGGGAACATATCGAGAGGTTGTATTTGAAGAATATGATATTTCTTTTGAAGGTGATTACAGTTTTTCGCAAGTGTAGCAGGATTGCATGAAACATAGACAATTCTACTTACAGGAAATTGTTGTAAATAATTTAATAGTCGTAAGTCAAGTCCCGTTCTTGGAGGATCAACCACTAAAACATCAGGAATGAAACCTTCTTTTCGCCATTTTGTAAGGCAAGTTAAAATATCACCTGTATAGAATCTTGCATTAGGAATTTCATTTAGTTGAGCATTTTGAATAGCACTCTTGATTCCTTCTTTATTAATATCAATACCTCTTACTTCTTTTACATATTTGCTTAGCCATATGCCTATAGTACCAACTCCACAGAAAGCATCTACTACATTTTCTTCACCATGAAGGTGAGCAACTTTTACGATGTGAGTATATAGTTTTTCGGTTTGTTCACAGTTTAATTGAAAAAATGCAGTTGGAAGTAGTGAAAACTTATAAGGGCCTAATTTTTCAACAATCGCATCAATACCAGCTACTTTAAATGTTTCAAGTCCAAAGTTTTCAATAGCATCAGGATCATCATTAATACTAATATAAACACTTTTAATGTTTTCAAGTTTTATTAAGTCTTTCGCAATATTAATTGTTCTTTGATCATGTTTGAATAATATTAATGTAACTTGAATATCTTTAGTTAAACTTGAACTTCTTATGACTATATGACGAAGAATTCCATCTTTAGATTTAGGGTTGTAAGCTATCACTTGATATTTTGTTAAAAATTCACAAATTTCTTTTACTTTGCTTCTGATATCTTCTCTTTCTACTAGACAATCTTCTATATATACTAGTTTATTTGTATCAAATGCATAAAGACCTGTTACTAATTTTTCACCATCATAACGGACAGGAAGTTTCGCTTTATTACGATAATGCCAAGGCTTATCCATAGTAATAGTATCTTTAAATAATTTTTCGTTTAAAGTGCCATTATAATATCTTGCAAAAGATTCTTCAACTATTTGTTTTTTCATTTTGCCTTGCTCCTCATAATTTACATGAAGAAGTTGACATCCTCCACATTGTTCATAATACTTACAAGGTGGTTCAATTCTTGAAGGTGCTGGCGTTTTAATCTTGACAATTTTACCTTTAGCATATTGATCTTTTATTTCAGTCATTCTTACGACTACTTCTTCACCGGGAATTGTAAAAGGAACAAATACCGCAAGACGTTTGTAATAGCCAATTCCTTCACCATTAATGCCTGTTCTTTTTATTGTTAATAATACTTCTTGATTTTTATTTAATACATTTGGGCTCATAACACACCTCTTTCAAATAGATTATAACACAAAATTTGATTTTTTGCATTTGATGTGGTATAATTGTTAGTAATCAATAAAAAATAATAATAAGGAGAGGATTGTATGGAGAATAAAAATGAAGTTGTAGTTGATCCTAAAAAAGCGAAAAATCATCGTAAAACTATTTTATTTATAAGTTTTGGTATACTTGTCTTAATTGTACTTGCCTTTATCTTTGTGTTTTCACAACCTAAGGTTGTTAAATTCGCAAACTTAAAAGGCTTAAAAATTGATAATATTGCGATTGACGATGATGGACACATTAAAGAACCTACTCTTCAAGAAAGAAATGGTTGGACTTTTAAGGGGTGGTATTTAGATGCTACTTTCAATAATAAAATTGAAGACTTATCTACTTACACATTTACTAAATCAACAACAATTTATGCAAAATGGAAATTAACTCGTTATACTATTACTTATGAAGGAATAAGTGGAGTTATTAATTTAGAAAATCTTCCAACTGAGTATGTTGTAAAACACACTTTCCCAGAAGATTACAGCGAAGATGAAAAAGATAATGTATGGAAAGCTGATTTTGATTATTCAGGTAAAATTCCAACATTTAATGAAGAAAAAGCAATACGTGGAATTGATCTTGTTGATCCTGTTCGACCTGGCTATAAATTCCTTGGTTGGTATGATAGTGATGGTAATAAAGTAGATAAACTAAATAATATTGAACCTACAAATATTACCCTAACCGCAAAATGGGAACGATAAACTATTGAGCACTATTTTAGTGCTCTTTTTGTTAGTTTAATTAATCTATTAATAAAAGTAAAATGCCTCCTAAAAACTAGGAGGCTTAATAATGAATAACTCGTATTCATTATGGTGCTATAAATCTAAAACAGTTTTAAAGGTGTAACCTTGTTTGTTGATTTCATCAATTATCAAACCCAAAGATTCGCTATTGGTTGAAGAAACGGTATGTAATAAAATTATTGCTCCGTTATGTAAATTGTCAACCACACTTCTTACAGCCGCATCCACCGACTGTTGTTTTTTAGTATCCCAGTCTCGATAAGCAATTGACCAAAATACCGTTTTATATCCTAAACTTTGGACATTCTTTAATGCTTCACGGCTAAATTCACCTTCTGGTGGTCTAAAGCATTTGGCTAGTTTACAGTTTGTAAGACTAGTATAAGCATTTTCTAATTTTTCTAAATCTTTTTGTAATTCATCTTTGGATAAGGTTTGAATTTTTCGATGGCTATATGAATGGTTACATATAATATGGCCATCATTTGTCATTTGACAGGTTAAATCACTAAATCTTTTTACAAAGTCACCGGTGATAAAGAAACTTGCTTTTACGTTTTTTTCTTTCAATACTTTCAGTATTTTCTCAAGTTGTCCGTTATCATATCCCGCATCAAAGGTTAAGTACACAACTTTTTGGGTTTCATCCCCCACATAATATGTTGAAGTATCTTCAATCATTTTTTTGTATTTACCTATTTCGGGTGTTTCGTGGTTAGGATTTTTTGAAAATCCCCATCCTGCTGCTTTAATGTTTATAGCGTTTAAAGAAAATAGAATCGTGAACAAACACAAGAAAACGAATAATTTTTTTCTAAACATTATTTTACCTCGCTTTGTTCATAATTAGTATATCCAAGCTATTTATTTTATTACTTGCCTTTTTTTGGTAATATAATAATTTAAGGCAATAACATAAACTAACGCTAAAATTATTAAATAAAGCCAAAAAATAAATAACATTAATGAAGCCATTGAACCATATAAAGTATCATAATTATTTAGTTTTAAAGTGTAATTAATAAAATAAAACATAAATGTTAGAACATACCATATAAGTGTAGTAATTAAACTTATATAAAATGTCTTTCTAATTTTTATTTTTATTGGTATAACATATTTATAAACAATACTTAAAATAAAAGTAATTGATAAAAATTGTAAAACAAATTGAATAATAAATAAAATGTAATATTGACTAATTTGTAAAATATTTTTGAAGAAGTTTAAAAAGAATAATACAACTATAATTTGAATAATCATAAGAACTACTAATCCCATCATTAATAAAACACTTAAAATTCTTCTTGATAAGGCTGATCTTTTCTTTACATCTTGATATATTACATCTGAGGTAACTGTTAAAGCATTAATGAAACGGGAAGCAACCCAAATAATGGAAATTGCAAGAATGATAACTGATGCAACATTTTGTTGTTTGGTTACTTGATATTCACTTAATATAGGAATATCTAAATTTAATAAATTCAAAATATTACTAAGTAGACTAATTACTGGAATGATTATGAATAGTAAGTAAAATGTAATTGATGCCGCAAGCATACTTGGATTTACTTCATTAATGTATTTAACCATTTCTTTGTTCACTATTTTTTTCATATTTTCACCTTTTATATTTTATGTTTATTTAATTATAATATACAAACTAGCCTACTTAGTAAAACTAAATAGGCTAGTTAATTATTTATTTAAGAAATTCTTCTAAATCTTTTACTTCTTTAATAATATCTTTAGATAAAAGAATTGCTTTGCCTTTTGTTATTAAAATGTTATCTTCAATTCTAATACCAATGTTTTCTTCTGGGATGTATAGTCCTGGCTCAATTGTTATTACCATTCCTTCTTTTAGTCCTTCATTAGCATGAGAAGGATCATGAACATCAAGCCCTAGAGAGTGACCGATTGAATGAAAATAGTATTTGATTAATTCACTATCTTCTTTGATAATACCTAATTTTTTACAGCCATCAGCTAGTAATTTTTTAGCATAATCATTTAATTCTTTCCAGCTCATTCCATCAGTAGCATACTCAATACATTTTTTATTAGTATTTAATACTACTTCATATACTTCTTTTTGTCTTTCTGTAAATTTACCAGATACTGGGAAAGTTCTAGTTATATCACTTGAATAATGTTTTGTATAACAGCCAAGATCCATAAGTAGTAATGAATTTTCAGGAATGTCACTATTATTATCATCGTAGTGTAAAACAGTAGCATTATGTCCTGAGGCAATAATATCATTGAAAGATAATGTTTTTCCTTCTTTAATAATTACAAAATCATGGTATGCATTCGCAATAGATTCATTTGTTAATTCTTTATGGTGTTCCATAACATTATAAATAGCATTCTTTGTTGTATTAATACTTTGTTTAATTAATTCTACTTCTTGATCGTTTTTGCACATTCTTAGTTCAACTATCATATTATAACAATTCTTAATCACAATGCTTGGAAATCTGTCTCTTAAATCTTTGGCATATGCTAAAGCAAAAGTATTATATTGAGGAATATCACGTTGTTCTAAATCAAGATAAATGGTTTTAGCTTCATTTAGACCGTAACGATTAGATTGATATAGCGCATCAACTTTTGTTTTAAATAAATCTAATGGATAAATGCTTTGAATGTCAATTCCTGAAATATTTGATGCTTCTGAAAATGTAAGAGTTGCTCCTAACCATTTAGCTTTTAATTCATCAACTTCTTCAATAAATAACCATTCTAAATATTGATTATTAAATTTCCCAATTACAAGTTTTACATCAGCTTGATCAATACCTGTTAGATAATAAAAGTTATTATTAACAAAAAAATCATAAACTGAATCAGCTGATTTAAATTTTGAATAACCTGAATGAACAATTACAAAACTGTTATCTTCTAACATTTCAAATAATTTGTGCCGATTTTTAATGAGTTCGTTTCTCATTATTCTTTACTTCCTTTCTTTTTAGGGGTTTCTGTAATATCTTTTATTGATTTAGGGTCATAATAATATTCAAGTACCATCGCAAATTGACTCATTACTTTAGTTGCTTGTTGAAGGGTTATACCTTTTTCTAAGGCTAAACCAATAATGTTCTCATGGAATTTATCATGTTCTTTTAGTACTTTTTTAGCTTTTTGGGTTGTACTAACTAGAATAATGCGGTGATCCATTTCATGTCTAATTCTTAATAAATATCCTTTTTGAACTAGACGATTAATACAAATTGTAAGAGATCCAACTGTTACTTTTAGTTTTTTCGCAATTAGTGACATTGGCTTATTATTATTTTGATCAACCATTTCAATTACATGTAGTTCTCCAATTGTTAAATCTTGGATAAGTTTGGTATCCATTGTTTTTTCTTCTACTACATTAGTTAAATTAGCTACATAATTAAAAGATTCAAGTAACTTCTTATATAAGACTTTTTCTTCCTTTGTTAGTACTTTGGTCTTTTTAGGAGTTGGTCTTTGAATTACTTCAGGTTCTAATGCTTTTTCTTTTTCCTTTTTTGTGTCGTTTTTAGGTTCACGTTTTGGTGGTTCAATTGTTAGTGATTTTGAACTAACCTTAGGAAGAGGATTTTCAGAAGGTTTACGTCCTCTTTTTTTAGCTGTTTCTACAGTTTTTGTCGTATCTAGTTCAGTTATGATTGGTGTTACTTCTTCTGGTGTTTGTATAGTTTCAACATTATTTTCAGTATCAGCCACATCATTACTTATAACTGGTTCAACACTAACTTTAATAGGGGTATCTTCTACTGGTTTTACAGTTGGTTCTGAAGTCTTTATAATACGCGCAGGTGATTTTTTAATTGTCACTGGTTGTTTAACGGATGTAGTTTTTTTAGTTTCTGCTTTTTTGGTTGCTTTTTTAGTTGTTGCCTTCTTAGAAGTTGCTTTTTTAGTTTTAGTTGCAGTTTCTTTTTTAGCGGTTGTTTTCTTTTCAACTACTTTTAAAGTACCAGTCTTAGGGTCAATCTTTGTTTTTACAGCAGCTTTCTTAGGAGCTGCTTTTTTAGTTGTTGCCTTCTTTTTTACTTCTTCTATATTTTCCATATTATCACCTCTTTAGTTTTATTATAAAACAATTTTATTTTAAAGTCAAATATTTTACTTTATAAAAAGGTACTGCAAATACAGTACCTATGTTGTTATTTATGACTTTCGATGTATTTTACTAAATCACCAACAGTTTTAATTGCTTGAGCAGAATCATCATCAATTTCCATTCCGAATTCTTCTTCTAAAGAAAACATAATTTCAACTGCATCTAGTGAATCAGCACCAAGATCTTCAACTAATCTTGTTTCCATTTTAATGTTTGATACATCTTTATCAAGTTCTTTCGCGATTATAGCCGCAACTTTTTCAAATACCATAGATTCCTCCTATTTTTCTTCTACTTTTTTATTTTGTTTCTTAGCTTTCTTTTCTGGTTCTTTTGCTTTTTCATTTGGATCAATCATAGTAAGTTGTAATCTACTCTTCTTTAGATCAACATCTAAAACCCAAACTTTAACGATTTGACCAACACTTACTGCATCTAATGGGTGTTTGATATAACCTTTAGACATCTTAGAAATATGAACAAGTCCATCATCTTTAACACCACAGTCAACAAACGCACCAAAGTCAACAACGTTACGAACAGTACCTTGTAATTCCATACCAGGTTTTAAGTCTTCTAAGTGTAAAACATCACTTCTTAATACTGGAGCTTCAATTTCATCACGAGGGTCACGAAGTGGAGAAACGAAAGCATCAAGAATATCATTTAAAGTATATTCACCAACATTTAGTTCTTCAACTAATTGTTTCTTTTCTTCATCAGTTAAAGCTTTTACTTTATCAACCAATTCTTGTTTACCTAAATCAGCAGAAGTAAAGCCTAGTTTATTTAAAATTGTACGTGCAATTTCATAACTTTCTGGGTGGATTGCTGTCATATCAAGAGGTTCAGTGCCATCAACAATACGTAAGAAACCAATTGCTTGTTCTAAAGCTTTAGGTCCTACACCTTTTACTTTGATGTCTTCTCTTGTTACGAAACGGCCATTAGCGTCACGATGCGCAACAATTTTCTTTGCGGCACCAGCATTTAAGCCTGCGACATATTGAAGTAATGATACTGATGCTGTATTAATATTAACACCAACTTGGTTAACTGCAGTTTCAACTACGAAATCAAGTGAGTCAGTTAATTTACTTTGAGTTACGTCATGTTGATATTGACCAACACCAATTGCTTTAGGTTCAATTTTAACAAGTTCAGAAAGTGGATCTTGCAAGCGGCGTGCGATAGAAACTGCTGAACGTTCTTCTACTGAATAATCAGGGAATTCATCACGAGCAAGATCTGATGCAGAATAGACTGATGCACCTGCTTCATTAACGATAATATATTTAACAGGACGAGACACTTTCTTTAATTGTTCAGCAACAAAACTTTCAGTTTCACGGCTAGCAGTACCATTACCGATTGCTACTACTTCAACATTATGTCTTTCAACTAAATCTAAGAAAATGTTAATTGCATTTTCATATCTTCCTGGAGGAACTACTTCACCTTTTTGTTTTTGGTGAGGATACATAACGCTCTTTTCAAGAACTTTACCTGTAGCGTCAACTACACAAAGTTTACAACCAGTACGATAAGCAGGGTCAACACCTAATACAATTTTTTCTTTCATTGGAGCTTGTAATAGATAATTTCTTAAGTTTTCACCAAAGATATGAATAGCTTGATCTTCAGCTTTATCTTTTAATTCGGCTCTAATTTCACGAACAACAGCAGGTTTAATTAAACGATCATAACCATCTTCACATGCTTCTTTAACTAAATCTGCAGTAAGTGATTTCATATTGTCATCACCAATTTTATCTTTTAAGATGTACATTATAATAAAATCACGATTTTCAACGATTGATACTTTAATTACTTTTTCAGATTCTGCACGATTTAAAGCAAGAATACGGTGTAATTTAATTGTTTTGATTGGTTCTTCATAATCATAGTACATTTCGTATACTTTCTTTTCATCTAGTGTTTCATCTTTAACTTCTGATTTCATTTTTGCGAAATTGATGTAATTGTTTTTAATCCATGTACGATAACGTGGTTCATCAGATACGATTTCAGCAATGATATCTTTAGCTCCTTGAATAGCATCTTGAACATCTTTAACAATAACGCCTTCTTTTTTCATGGCTTCAATTTCTTCATCAGTTTTGCCTTCTAAGTTTGTTACATACTTACTAGCTTCTTCTTCAACACTACCTTCAGTTGGATAACTTAATAAGTATTCAGCAAGAGGTTCTAAGCCTTTTTTCTTAGCATCAGTTGCACGAGTCTTTTTCTTTTCCTTAAATGGACGATATATATCTTCAATTTCAGATAATTTGCTTGCAACGATAATTGCTTGCTTAATTTCATCTGTTAATTTGCCTTTTTCTTCAATTAGTCTCATTACGTCTTCTTTACGAGCCGCTAACTTTTGACCATATTCCCATTCTTGATAAATTGCTCTAATTTGTTCTTCATCAAGATTGCCAGTTACTTCTTTACGATAACGAGCGATAAAAGGTACTGTTGCACCTTGTTCAATTAGTTGTAGCACTGCATTAATTTGCGTAATCTTTACATTTTGTTCTTTTGAAATTTTCGCAAGTAATGCATCATTAATGTAATTGTTTTCCATCATTTTCCTCCAGTTCATCAATATATGGTACAAAACGACCATATATATAAATTTTTACGCTTAAATATTATACCATAATCTCCCGTTTTTATCAATTAATTAGGCATATTAATTATCCTTAAAACTTGCCATAAAATATAGGTTGTTTGCATTTTTCTAACATCATTACGGGTTCCTTTAAACTCTTGTCTATCAATGTGTAAATGGTTTTTTCCGTTAATATTTGTAATGATTGCATAATCAAATAACCCATCAAGAGGGTCACTTGCCCCACCACCAGCTCTACCAGTTACTGATACACACACTTCGGCTTTGGTTTTCTCATATAAACCTTCTACCATTTCTTTAGCTGTTTGTGGTGAGTAAACAGTGTATTTATCAATTGTTTCTTTTTTGACGCCTAATACTCTTGTTTTTGCGTCAATGCTATATGTTACATAACTTTCATTTAAAACATTTGATGCCCCACTTGCATTAACAAGGGTACTAACAAGCATTCCCCCAGTACATGATTCAGCAAAACTAATATGGAGACTATTTTGTTTTAGGCATTCTACGAGCAACTTTTCAAGGGGTATTCCTAAAAAAGATATAACATATGATTGATTTTTTTCAAAAAACTCTCGATAGTCTTTATCACTATCAAAGTACCAAATAATGGTGTTTAATTCTTCTTTATGTTTGTATATTCCTTGATAAAATAGTTTTAAACTTTCATCATTAATTGTAATTATTTCTAAATTCATTGTTTTATTACCTCTTATTCTTGAAATTTATTATAACACATCACTTTAATTTTTTTTCAATTTTTGCTATACTATAGATAATGGAGGTGCGTTATGAATACAATAAAAGGTGAAATCATTAATACTATTGAAATAACAAAAAGCACCTTTACTACTTATCTTAAACATGTCGATGATGTAAATGATGCGAAAGACTATGTTCAATATGTCAAAGTACTTCATCCTGATGCTACTCACCATGTTGTGGCGATGACAATTGGAAAGACTGGGGAATATGGAGTAGCTAATGATGATGGTGAACCCAGTGGAACTGCCGGACTTCCCGCTTTAGATGTTTTTAGAAAAAACGATATTACTAATTTCGTTTGTGTAATTGTTCGTTATTTTGGTGGTGTCAAACTTGGAGCAGGTGGTCTTGTTAGAGCTTACTCTAAATCAGCTAGTGAAGCCCTTAAATTATTAGAGATTATTCCCATTATTGAGTATGACCATTTAGTTATTAGTTTTGACTATAGTTTTATGAATCTTTTAGAAAATCGTTTAAGTAATTATGAAATTATTAATAAAACATTTACAGATCAAGTTTCCTTCGTTTTAAAAGTGCCAAAAAATGAAATTACATCAGTTATTAAAAATGTAATATCTTTAACTAATAGCCTTGTAAAATATCAAGTATTATCAAATAATTAAGAAAAATAGTCCATATCTAAGACATGGGCTATTTATTTTTTTTAGTTTTTGGAAATATTGGAAGTAGCATATTGGTATTTTCCATATATTCTTTATATGCTGGTTTATTTTCTAATTGGCGTTTTTCCATCATAGGTATACTAATTGCAACAAATAGTAAGAAAACAATAATTGGTGAGAAAATTAGAATCCAATTTGGATCTTTATAGAATGATGTTCCAATCATCCATATGCCAATCCAAAATAAGATTTCACCAAAATAATTAGGGTGACGACTATTTTTCCATAATCCTTTATCACATACAAGTAAAGCATTACTTGATATTTTCTTAAACATATGCATTTGTACATCCGCAACGGTTTCAATTATCACCGCAAGCAAAGCGATTATTACGCCAAGATAAGTTGAAATAGTAGGTACAGCATTACGATCAATTTCTAGTACAAACTTAAAGGCCGGAAGCATACCAATAAAAACAACAATTGTTGGAATTAAATGAATACCAAATAAATTAATTAACGGCCAAAGTTTAGGGTGTTTATCTTTAAGGGATTGATAACGCCAATCTTGATAATGAAGATTTTTGAAAGTATAAATCCAGTTAACTGTTAGTCTTAATCCCCAAACTAAAATAACACTAATTAACATTACCACAAATCCATTAGTTAAATTACCAACTTTATAAGCAAAAAAGACAATCATTAAAATAGGAACCACACTCCAATATGGGTCATAGATTGATGAATTATTAAAAATGGTACTCATAATGAAAACAAAAATTGTTGAAATTAAATCTAAGATAATCATCATTATAAGTAATCTATCATTCATTTTATCTGGTAAAAGGTTATCAAACACTCCATAAAGGAAATAACATCCTACCGCAACAATAATATATACTAACGCAATTATTATTAAACTAAGGGATTTACTGCGTTTCACTTTATCACTCCTTTTTAATTTTCTACTATTATTATATCATTTTTTTATTTTTACAATTACTTTTAACTTTATTATTTTGACAAATTGGAAAGTTTTTGTTAAAATAATTATTTGAAAGGCCGTGATTATATGAATTTAATGACTGATGAAAAACATTATGTCACAATGAACAACTATTGTTTATATAAGTATCACAAAAAAACTTATCGTATATCTTTAAATGGTAATTTCAGTTGTCCTAATCGTGATGGCACCCTAAGCACAATGGGTTGTATCTTTTGTTCAGAAATGGGTAGTGGTGATTTTGCTGGGGATAAGAGTTCTAGTATTAAAGAACAATTTGAAGAAGTTAAAAAAATGATGGAAACTAAATGGCCAGATGGATATTACATTGCTTACTTTCAAGCTAACACTAATACATATGGCTCTTTATCTAAATTAAAAGAAGTATTTGGACAAATCGTAACTGAGAGTGGCTTATTAAACGATAAAATTAAAGTATTAAGTATTGCGACGAGACCCGACTGTCTTGATGAAGAAAAAATTGAATATTTGAAAGAACTAAATAAACATGTTGAAGTATGGGTAGAACTTGGTTTTCAAACATCAAATGAAAAAACTGCAGCGTTTATTAATCGTGGATATAATAATGAATGTTTTATTAAAGCAGTTAAGGCACTTCAACAAGCGGGACTATATGTTGTTGTTCATATGATTAATGGTTTACCTTTAGAAACAAAAGAAGATATGTTAAATACTACTAAGTTAATTAATTCTTTGAACGTTAATGCCGTAAAGATTCATATGCTTCATGTTATGAAGAACACTCCCCTTGGAAAAATGTATGAACAAAAGCCTTTTCCCCTTCTTTCCCTTGAAGAATATGTTGACATTGTTGTTGATGAACTTAGAAATTTAAACGAAAATATTGTAATCCAACGTATTACTGGGGATGCTCCAAAAGATTTATTATTGGCCCCTAAATGGACATTAAAAAAGTTTGTAGTGATGAATGAGATAGATAAAATGCTTAGAAAGAAAAATTATTATCAAGGTGACTTATGTTCAAAATAGTAGAGTTTTCACATTTATTAATTAAAGAATATTATGAAAGATATAAACACAACAATATGACCTTTATTGATGCAACATGTGGAAGAGGAAATGACACAATCTATATGGCAAGGTTACTTGAAAACAGTGGTATAGTTTATAGTTATGACATTCAAAACATTGCTATTGAATATACAAAACAAGAGTTATTAAAACAAAACATTACCAATGTCATTTTAAAATTAGAAAGCCATGAAAACATTAGTGAAATAGATATTGATTTAATTATTTATAATCTTGGTTATTTACCAAATGGTGATAAAACTATTACTACTAAAGCTGCATCAACCATTGCATCTTTAAAAAAGGTACTAACTCTAATGGAGTTAAATCCTAAAATGTTAATAATTCTAGTCATTTATCCTGGGCATGATGAAGGAAGTAAAGAAAGTATTACAATTGATAACTTTGTTAAAGATCTTCCGAGTACCGAATATTTAGTAACCAAGTATCTTAATTATAATCGGCCTAAGTCTCCCTATGTCATTACAATATCAAAAGATAAGAAATCTATTTAGTATTACTTACAAATTAAAAACAAAGTTGGATTTAACTCTAACTTTGTTTTTTAATATATTATTAATTTTCTATAAAATAATTTAACACCAAACCATCTTCCTTAGTTTGTGCTAGTTTATTAAAGCCACTTTCCATTTGATTTTTCATAAAATAGATACCACTATAAAAATTTACTAATGTAACCATATAACCATGTGCGTATTCTTTTAAATTTTTAGGTAAACTTCTTTTAATCATTTTTTCCAAATATGTGCATATTTTCTTAGAACCATTTTCTAACACTAAAGATAACTCTTCATTAATTCTTTCCATGATTTGATTAAATTCTTTACTTAAATAAGCAACATTAGCATATATTTTGTTGTTAATATTTACTAAGTAGCCTTCTTTTATTAAATAAGCATAATCTTCTTTTAATTCATCGCTTATAATTCCGTTATATACATCTGTAACAATTTTGGTGTAATGATGATTCTTAAATATTTCTTGATTTTTACAAGTTTTAGATAAAGCTTGAGAGTCTCTTGCCCATAAAGTATATTTATCTATTCTTGATGGAGTTTAACCAACACAATAAATAGATCCACTACTTTCTTCACCAAATATAAAAGCTCTCGCACCACAAGATAATATTCTTGGATATTCTTCATCTTTAATATACAATAATCTATAATCAAAATTTGCGACTTTATCTCCAAAGATCCATTTATATCTTTCAATTGGAACATCATACTTAAACATTTTAGTTTCTTTTATTTTTGAAAGATTTTCATTGAATTTATCATCTACTATTTTTATGTAGTTTTTATAAAGTTCTTCATATAATTTTTCTATGGTCTTTTGTTCTTCTTTATTAATGATTAGAAAATTAGTGCTAAATTTGTTGCCTCCATTATTTAAAAGAACACCACTTTTTACGAGTATTTCTATTTCTTCTTCTAAATAACAACTAGCAACACCAAGTTCTATCGATAGTTCGGTAATTGTCTTACTTTTATTATAGCAGCTAAGTACAATTTGTTTAGGTAGTAATCTTTTAAATAAACTCCAAACATTTACTCTTGAAAAATCAATACCGGAATAATAAATTGAAAAGTTTGATGGGTTAAAACTTTTAATGCCAAATGTATCTTTCATTTGATAAATCTCCTTTATTTTCTTTTTACTTTTTTGTAAATACCATTTAATCATTTCTTCTGATTGATTATACTTTTTGGAAATATCTTTAATTTTTAGGTTTTCGTAATAATAATCAACAATAACTTTTCGGTACATACCTGAAAGCACTAAAAGTGAGTATCTTATTTTTGTCATTTCTTCACTAGTACTTGTCGTATCAACTGAGTTGTTATCATATATTTTCATACAATATTCACTATCGTAAACGATTGGTTCATTTTTACTCTTTAAATATCGTTTATACGTATTATGAGCAATACTCCAGAAATATTTATCGATATTTTTAATATCCTCATTTTTGTTTATTGCTTTAACGCATTCAAATAAAATCATTTGTGATAAGTCTTCCGCATCATTAATTGATGTAGTTCTAGACAGCGAAAAATTATAAAAATATTTAACATATTCGTTGACTAATATATTGTATAATTCATTTTTAGACTGCATAAAAGTTTACTTTTAATCCTTTCACTTATATAGTAACAATTATTATAAAAAAGATAACTAAATTTTGAAAATTATTTTCTATCTATATATTATATCAAATAATCGCAGCTAAAATCAAATATTTAAAAACCTTAAAAGGAATTACCTTCTAAGGTCTTTAGTCATATAGAGTATTATGCTATCTCTGATATTTTTTTGCCGATAAGTTTTTCAGGATTATAATGTTTACCATTTTTCATCATTTTCACGTAAACATGATTGCCTGTTTCCGCATCAATTTCAGTTTTACCACTAACTCCAATTTTATCTCCTTGATTAATTTCACTACCTAATGTTACCGTAACTTCACTTAAACCGTAATAATAAGTTTTGAAACCATCTTTATGTTCAATCGCAACATAGTTACTATAAAGTGGACTTTCTTTTATTTCCACAACTTTACCACCTAAAACACTTAAGACATCAAATGTGGTTCCATCTTTTTTAGCATAGCTTGTACCAACACTTGTGCGATAACTGTTTTGATATTTAATTAATGAAAGTTGTTGTTCTTCTTTGGTTCCATCTTTTTCATAGAACTTTCTTACAACTACATATTCCATACCATCTGTAAAGGGAAGTTTAATTACTTCTTCAGGGATTACATCTGTGTGTGGATTTTCGGGGTCAGTTGTTGAAGGGTTAGGTTTATCTGCAGGTTTTGATGTTGATGCACTGATAACAAGAGCTGTTACTAGTAAACCAACAAGGCCTACAAAAAAGAAAAACTGAAATTTATTTTGGGCTATCTTTTTAAATAACTTTTTCACTTTTATCACCTCGGTTTTATTATTACCAAAAAAAGTGAATATATACAAATAATATTTTAATAATGTTTTATTATTTACTAATTAAATTATAGATAACCTCACTAGTTTTTACAAGCGCCATTGTGGTTATAAAACTAATCGTTATAACCATTATAAAAAATGCAACTCTAATTTCAACTATCTTACCTTGCTTGAATAGTTTTTCATAATTACTAGCTAGAATTATTTTAGTTGAAATAATAATCATTGTGAGAAATACAACTAAATAAATGATATTTAAATAATTATTCATTGTCTTGTTCTGCCTCTATCTTTTTATATTCTTCTTGACGTGCTCGTTTTTCAAGAAGTTTTTTTCTTTGCTTTAATACTTTCACTAAATAAATTGTTGAGCCAATTATAAAGAATAAGCAAACTGAAAATATAAAATATTGCCAGCCATTTTCTTTTGCGTTACGTTTCAACAAATAGCCACATAAAAAGCCAAATAGAATAATCGTAAGAGCTTGAACCAAATTAGTAAGGAGGATGTCCTTCATATCTTGACTAATTTTCTTTTTATTTTTCATTTTGTTCAATCTCCATTATTTTGTTTACTCTTCTTTCATGGCGCCCGCCTAAAAACGTAGTATTAAGGAATGTATCAACAATTTCTAAGGCAACATCTAAACTTAAGTCTTTCGCACTAAGGCATAGGACGTTGGCGTTATTATGCTCTCTTGTTAGTTTCGCCGCATCAAGGTTTTCGACTAAAGCTGCTCTTATTCCTCTTACTTTATTTGCGGTAATACTCATACCAATTCCCGTATAACAAACAAGGATTCCAAAATCTGTTTGATGATCTCTTACTGATGTTGCGGCAGGATATGCAAAGTCAGGGTAATCCACTGAATCGCATGAGTTTGTTCCATAGTCAATGAATTCTATATTTTTTTCTGCTAAATGTTTTTTTATTTCTTCTTTTAAATTATAACCTGCATGGTCTGATGCAATTGCTATTTTCATATTTCGTCCTTTCATTTTGTAAATTTATCATATATATAACTGCGGTATTCTATTTCATTATTATCTTCAAAACTGATGTTGAAAAAATCTGGATAAAGTAGAGTCCAAAAGTTTTTACCTTCGCCTTTTCCAATTGTGATAAGAAGGGTTGGATAAATACCTGATGGAATAAACTCACCATTATAAGATTTAGCCGGAAATACTTCATTTGTGTACTCAACCTTAATTGTTTGTACAAAAGGTTCATGAATTTCTTGCTTTATTTTTTCAAGTAGTTTATCACAGCTTATTTTCATATCATCTAGTAAAGCAAGTCTTACAACTTCTTTTACTTTTAGTTTGTTAGCCTGATCTAAGGCGTTATCACTATTTGCGAGAATGCGAAGTCTCACACTATCATTTTTAGTTGTACATCCTGAAAGTGTTATCAGTACAAAGATAAATATTATACATATAGTTAGTTTTTTTCTAAATTTTTCCATTTTTATCACCAACTATATTATGTACACATTTTTTAATTTTATACTATTTAATTTTTACACTACCTTCTCTTAAGATTTTCCAGTTGTCAGTACTAGCATCAACGACAGTTGAAGAAACATTAATACTAGGTGCTGTATCTTCAATAATGTAATCTATTTTATCACCAAAGGCATCGACAATACTTTTATAATCATTTAGAGGAGCTTCACCACTTAGATTAATACTTGTAGTTGCCATTGGTCCAAACTTTTCTAAAATATCAAGAGCGATATTTGATGCTGGTATTCTAAATCCCACTGTTTTAAATTCTTCATTGACTTTATTTTCGGTATTTTTATTTTTATTAAAAATAATAGTTAAAGCTCCTGGCCAGTACTTATCCATTAGTTCTCTCACCTCTTTAGGGAAAGAATCAATATAAGGCAAAATATCTTCTACCTTGGATGCTAAAATGGCAAGTGGTTTATTGAAATCACGATGTTTTAATGCGTATATCTTCTTAACCGCAACGACATCATTCATTAATGCTCCAACCCCAAAAACTGTATCAGTTGAAAAGCAAACTATTTTTCCTTTTAAATCTTCTTTATTTAATTTTAAAAAATCATTCTTTTTCATTATTATCCTCGATTGTATAAGCTATGTTATTATAGATTGTTTGGTTAGTGCTGTTTGATATTTTATTTTTATTTTTCTTTCTTAAAACAATGACTAAGATTAAAGCTTCAATTATAACTAAAGGAACACTTACAAATAAACAGATAAGCGTTATTGATGCTTTATTTTTTAATTTAGTATGATATGGAAAAGTATTCAAGCCATTACCATTTGTATCTGCGTTTTTTGATAAATCAACTTGATAGACATAATACGGGGTACTTCCATTTTTGGTAATTAATTCAATCACAAACGTATCTGTATCTTTTGTTTTTATATCATAATAAATTTGATAATCATCATAATTAGATATGACAAATGATTTATCATTTCTTTTAATTCTAACTGTATATGCTTTACTTACTTCATTATTAAAAAATATTGATAGTGATGTTTCACCACTAACCTTTCCAACTACAACATACATTGTGCCAACTACGGTTGAGCAATCCGTTATTGTGTATTTTTCATAAGCATCTTTAATATTATTTAAAAAGGTTTCTTCTTTTGTCTGGTAGTTTCCATTAAGGTTAACCATTAAAATGTTTAAAAATGTAAGTAATAAAGTTATAATTTTCATACTATTCATTAATAATTATGGTAATACGATCTTTACCACTTAAATCCTTAATGGTTTCATATTTAGAGTTTGGAAAATACTTTTTAATTAATTCATGCATTTCTTGACGCTTATTATAACTATGCTCAAAAGCAATAAAGTTAGGTTTGTTTAAAATTTTACTAGCATCTTTTAAAATTATATCATAAAAGTTCATTCCATTTTCTCCACCAAATAAAGCAACATGTGGTTCATTATTAATAACAATATCTTCTACATATTCATTTACAGGAATGTAGGGAGGATTAGATACTAAAATATCAAACTTTAAATTTTTCTCAATTAATGGCTGTAACATGTCACCTTGATAAAATGTTATCTCTGCCTCGTTTGTTGAGGCATTGAAACGAGCAACCTCTAGTGCTTCTTCGCTTATGTCGGTAGCATAAAGGGTCATGTTTGGCTCTTCTTTTTTAAGTGCAACCGCAATCGCACCAGAGCCAGTTCCCACATCTACTACTTTAACCTTTTTACCATTAAACACTTGATCATATGTCGATAAAACATATCCTACTAATTCTTCAGTTTCCGGACGAGGAATTAAAACATTTTCGTCTACTTTCATTTTGTATCCAAAAAAGTAACTATAGCCTAAAATATGTTGAACAGGTTTTTTATTAATTATATATTCATCTACCGCAGCAAGAGTTTTTTGATAAACATCTTCTGGCATTTCTTGATTTAAAGAGGCTAAAAAAGTAGCTCCATCAAGATTAGATAATTCTAATACTAAAAGTTTAATTGCTTCTTTTTCTAAATTGGTATTTTTGATACGCTTGGTTTGTTCGGTTAAAAACTTTTGGTAAGTCATAGTTTGATCTCCTTAGATAATTCTTTGGTATTTTTTTCATTGAAGTTATTATTAGATACCAATCATACTTTTCATATGATATTATATCATTTTTTGATAAAACATTCAATTTAGTTAGATTATTAATTTTGTGTTTAGAAAAAATGAACAAATGATTCATGCAAACTTTACCAACAATACTATATCTTGTGCTGTTTTTTGTAAGTTCACTAATTCCGATGATATCATCATAACCAAGGGGAATAACACTAATATATCCAGGCGTTGTAACTTTAAATTTTTGATTATATCCTACAAAATCTTTATCTTTTACTTTAAATGAATTGATAACTGGTACTCTAAAACTTATTGATGGATGAAGATCTAAATTATGGTTTCCATATCCATAAATTGCCATTCCTACTCTCACCATATTTCCAGTAATTTCTTTGGTAAGTGATGATGTTGCTGCAGAATGAACTATTTTGAAAGGATATAGTTTTAAGTATTCTTTAAATTTTGATACTTGCTTATTGTAATACTCATATTCATTATCATTACTACTGAAATGAGTGTAAATACCTTCAATTATAATATTTGGATTTTTTGAAAGAATTGATATTATTTTGTTTGCTTCTTCAATGTTTCTAATACCTATTCTATTCATTCCCGTATCTACTTGTATGTGTACTTTAATTTTATGTTTTACTTTACTAATTAGTATGGCATCATCAAGATTATTTATTGTATGTGTAACAGGTAGTTTGATGTTTTTGATAGTTACACTTTCCATAACAAGAACATTAAAGCCATCTAATATTTCTTTATCTTTTAAGTATTCGATATATTTATTGTATACAATCCATTTTATTTTTTCTTCTTTTAAAAGGGGAATTATTTTTTGACTATTTAATTCATAAGCATTACTTTTTTGAACTACCATTAATTCTTTTTTGGTAGTCTTTTTTATTAATTTTATATTCTTTCTTATACTTTCTAAATCAATTATTAAACTCATTATATCACCACTATAATGATATAAAGAAAAAAGTACAAATATGACATTTGTACTTATTCGCTTGGTTCAGCACTTAATAAACGTTTTTGTTCATAAGTTATTAAGGCTTCAATAATACTGTCAAGTTTTCCTTCCATAACGCGGTCCAATTGTTGGATGGTAAATCCAATACGGTGATCAGTTACACGGTTTTGTGGGTAGTTGTAAGTTCTTATCTTTTCACTACGATCACCACGACCAATTTTAGCTTGACGTTCAGCACCTTCGGCAGCTTCTTTTTCTTCTAGCATCTTATCATATAATCTAGCTTGTAAAACTTTTAAGGCACTAGCTTTATTTTCGTGTTGGCTCTTACCATCTTGACATGATACGACAATACCAGTTGGAATGTGGGTTACACGAACAGCTGATTTAGTGGTATTAACACTTTGACCACCAGGACCAGAAGAACAGAAAATATCAATTCTTACATCATTCATATCAAGGTTTACTTCAAGTTCATCAGCTTCAGGCATAACAAGTACGGTTGCGGTAGAAGTATGAATTCTACCAGAAGACTCAGTTACAGGAACCCTTTGAACGCGGTGAGATCCTGATTCATACTTCAATTGTGAGTAAACTGAATCACCATTAATCATGAATGATATTTTAGCAAATCCACCTGCTTCACAAGGTTCGGAATCAATTGTTTCAACTTTCCATCCCTTTGATTCGGCATACTTTAGATACATACGGTATAAGTCACCCGCAAAAATATTAGCTTCATCGCCGCCTGCTGCCCCTCTAATTTCAACAATAACGTTTTTCTCATCATTAGGGTCTTTAGGAAGTAGTAAGATTTTTAATTCTTCGTTTAATTTTGCAAGTTTAGCCTCAGCCTCAGGTAATTCTGTTTCAGCCATTTCTCTAATATCTGGATCTTCATCTTTTTGCATTTCTTTTAAATCCGCGATGTCTTTTTCAGTAGCTTGAACTTCACGATATTTAAAGACTATTTTCTCAATTGAACGTTGTTCTTTTGACAATTCTGTTAACTTTTTAATGTCACTGATAATTGACATATCCGTTAACATTTCACTAATTTGTTCATATCTTTGACAAATAACCTCTAAACGGGTTGTCATCTTATTCACTCCTGTCTAATTTTTTCTTGTTTTTTTCTTTTTGGTTAATAATTCCTTTGTAATCTTTTGTTCTTTAAAACGGCAATACTTACCATAGAAATGATAATCAATAATATCAAGCGGACCTTGACGGTTTTTCGCAATCGATAAAACTACTTCTTCCATATCACCTTTTTGTCTTGGTTTTGATGCGTTTGTATCAGTATCATCATCACTAAATACTGGTTCATCTTCAACATCAGAACGTCTAAATAAAAACATTACTAAATCGGCATCTTGTTCAATACTACCAGATTCACGTAAGTCGGCAAGTACGGGAACTTTATTCTCACGTCCTTCAATACTACGAGAAAGTTGTGATAAGGCAAGAATTGGAACATCTAAATCACGAGCTAGAGTTTTTAAGGATCTTGATATCATTGATACTTCTTCTTGTCTATTTCCTCTTGAACTTGAGGCAGTAATAAGTTGTAAGTAGTCGATAATTACAAAATCGAGTTTACCTTCATTTTTAAGTTGTCGACATTTCGCTCTAATATCAGCGATATTACTTGAGCTATCTTCATCAAAGTAAATATGCATTTTACTAAATTCTTGTTTAGCAAGACCAAGTAATAACATTTCTTCACTATTTAACTGTCCACTACGAACCTTCGAAAGTTCAATTTCTGCTTGATAACTGAACATTCTCATCATTAATTGTTCAATACTCATTTCTAGAGAGAATAAGGCAACATGGTAACCATTTTTACTGATTTGAGCCGCAAGATTAATCGCATAAGTTGATTTACCAACTGATGGTCTCGCCGCAAGAATCATTAAATCACCTTTTTGAAATCCTAGTGTTAATTTATTTAGTTTATCATAACCAGTATTAAGACCAGTTAAATCAGATTTATTTTCAGTATATTTTTGAATTTGTTCATAAACAATTGTACTTGCGCGATCAATTCCCATAATTTGGGAAGTACGACGTTTACGAATAATGTTAACTAATTTATCTTCCGTTTTATCTAGAATATCATTAAAATCAAGTCTACTTGATAAGATATCATCGGAGATATTTTGCATATCTTTAAGTAGTTTTCTTTCTAGTGATTTTTGTTCTACTATTTCAACATATAAATTAGTTGTGGCAGTTGAAGGAACAGCTTCAACTAAATCAAGTAGATATACACGAAAGCCTTCATCAACATTAGTTCCAAATTTCTTTAATTCTTCTGTAACAGTGATAATTTCAATCTTTTGATTTTGATTGTAAAGGTTAGTCATTGCTCGATAAATTAGCTTATTACGTTCATCATAAAAATCATCTTCTACTAGTTTTCCAATATATCCACTAACTAATTGATTATCAAGGAAGGCACTACCTAAAACATATATTTCGGCTTCGGTATTATAGGGAACTGAACGATTATTTTCCATTTGGTCCCCCTATTCTTTTTCAACTAAGAAGACTTTAATGGTTGCGGTCACATCTTTATGTAATTGGATTTTAACATCATGTTCACCTAAAGTATTTAATGCGTTAGGTAAGATAATTTTACGTTTATCTATTTTTAGGTTGAATTTACTTTCTACTGCGTCCGCAATTTGTTTAGTATTTACTGAACCATAAATTTTACTATCAGCACCTACTTTAACAACAATTTTAATTGGTTCTGCTTCAATTACTTTTTTAGTTTCTTTCATTTCTTGAAGTAATTTTCCAGCACGATATTTTTCTTCTTCTTGTTCTTTTTCTACGGCTTTAATGTTTTCAGGAGAAGCAACAATAGCAAGTCCACCTCTTAATAAGAAATTTGCATAACCAGAGTTTAGATCTAATATATCATTTTTCTTACCTTTTCCTTTAACATCTTTGATTAGAATGACTTTCATATTTTCCTCCTCTGCCATATAGCTATTTATGGCTTCTTTTAATTTTGAAACAGTTTCGGGAATTGTTTCATTTCGTCTTTGTGCAGCAGCGTTATTTAAGTGACCGCCACCGCCCATTTTTTCCATAATTATTTGACAGTTGATTGCACCTAAACTACGCGCTGACATACCAATTTCATTTTCCGAAATATAACCTATTGTAATACCTAATTCAACTCCTGAAATAGAAATTAACTCATCAGATACTTTTGCGAGGGTTACACGGTCTAGAATAGGCATATCATCTGTTGCGACGGCGATGGCAACATTGTCATGGAAAAGTTCAACATTCTTTAAGAATTCACTTCTAATAATTTTTTCTGAATGTTCTTCTTTCAAATATTTCTTAACAATATTCATATCTGCACCATAACGTTTGATTGCGGCAGCGATTTCAAATGTTACAGCTGAAGTACGATAAATAAAGTTATTAGTATCTACGACCATACCAAGAAGCATCCATGTTGCTTCTAGATCAGTAAAGCCAAGTGGTTGATCATAGAACTCTAATAATTCAAAAATTAACTCAACACTAGATGATGCGGCGGTTTGTGAATAATAGAATTTTGGATTTTGAATAGCGCCTGCACCTTTACGGTGATGGTCAATAATACCAATTTTATTGAATCTTTTAATAAAGCGATTGTCCATTACTTGTTGATCAGTTTGACAGTCAACAATCATTAAGAAGCTGTTTTCATCTAACATGCTTGTTACCTTATTTGGGCTTACAATATCTTCAAGTAATACGACATATTCTTGCTTAATTGTTTCAAATACTCTAGAAACTGTACCATCAATGTTATTAGGATCTAAAATAATGTATGCAGGTTTTCCCATTGTTTTTGCAAGTCGATATATTGCAAGACAAGCTCCAAAGCCATCGGCATCAAGGTTACGATGTCCAACCACAAATACATTACTTGAAGTCCTAATTAAATCTTGGAGTTCTTGGCTCTTGTTTCTAATTTCAACTTTTGATTCTTTTTGAATTGGGTCAGTCTTCGCTCCAAAGAAGCTGATCTTTTCATTAACTTTAACAACGGCTTGGTCACCACCACGGTTTAACGCAAGTTCAAGTTGGTCTTGAGCTTCATCGGCTAAATCAAGAACATTGACATCTCGACAAGCAATACCAATACTTAAAGTGATTCTTACAACTCGTGATGCTCTAAGCACATCTTTTACTTCATCAAGAATTGAAAAATTATTTTTCATCATTTCACTTAATTGTTGAAAGTCCATTAGAATCATATATCTTGAATCACTATAAGCTCTTACAAATGAGCCAAAACTTTCAGACCATTTAGCAATACTACCTATTATTTTACCTTGATATTCAGCACGTTCTTGAACATCAAAATCAGCCAAAGCTTCTTCAAGGTTATCAATATTGATATACCCAACCGCAAGAGTTCTATTACGATATTTAGTTTGAAGATTTACATAATCATTGATATTGATAAAGTAAATTACATTATTTGTAACGTAATACTCTACTTGGTAAATTACTCCATAAATGTTAGTTTGAAAAAGAATTTGACCTACTTCATTAGGTTGTTGCTCATTCATTTGATCGTATAATGGTAATGATAAATCTTTTAGGTTAATGTTTTCAAGTTGACTCATAAAAATATTTTTTGCTTGGTTATTTGACCACATTATTTTAAGATTATTATCAATTACAACAATTCCTATTGGAAGTTCATTAAAGGCTGTTTCACCAGCTTTTTTTACTTTATACGTGATAGAATTCCACATTTTTAAGCGGTTTTCAGCAACCTTTTCTTTTTTCATATTTTTGGTATTAATAATACGACCAATCAAAAAGGCTAAACATACGATAATTATGGCTAAAGGAATATAAATGAGATTATTAATGTTTGCCATATTATTAACAAAATAGACAATAAATACAGCTGACACTAAAATAAGAACAATTAAAAATATATATAGTATTGCATTCTTCTTTTTCATAATATCTACATTCCTTTCATTCTATGTAATATTTACTCACTTATTATACCACAACTTTTATATTTTTCCACGTGTAATGTTATTTTTTTTATTTTATCCTTTATTTTTAATTCCTAATTTAAGTTTTTACTTTATGAATTTTTCCTATTATTATGACCGATGAAAAATAAAAAAAGCTTGATAATTAATATCAAACTTTTAATCTCTTATGTGTATGTAGCTGCACAAACCCATCCAGACAAAATCATACAAAAATAATTCGTTTCCAAACTCGCATATATTATGTCGTGTTTTTCTTTTGTTGTACACCCTTTTGATAGATTATTTTTAGTTTTCACTATAAGACAAATTTGTCCTACTAAATAACTTAGTTGACTTACTAACTAAAAATACTTCACTAAGTGTGAAGCTGCGTTGACTAAAGTTTACGTTAAAAATACATTACTAAAAAATTTTTTAACTTTTTTTTGAAAATCTTAAAAATTAGGATTTTTTTTACTGTATTATATAATATAAAACTTAATATTTATAATTTAATAATTTTAATTAAAATTTAATTTTTGGGGGGAGGTGCGCCTATTTTTATAAAAAAATATTATTTAATATATTATTTTATATTTATTTTTGTTTTATTTTATATTTTAAAAAAGAAAGGAATTAAATAATTATGATAACAGAAACAATTAAAAAATATATAGCCGATACATATGAGGACTTTTTTGATGTAGTGGATATTTTAAAAATGGATCCAAATCAAATCGATGATTTTCAATATCTATTTAGTTCAGTAGATCCTAATAACCTTATTTCCACACTACCAATTGATGAACTAACTTATAACATTTCTAATTCATTTGAACACAATACTTTCTATGAAGTCACAAGTATATTGAACACTTCAAATGAATTTTTATTCACAACTTATGTGGAAGTTAAAGCTATCAATAAGTATACTTTTAAAACTCTAATGCTTACAGGTAATTTCACTGATAACTTAGCAGAACAGGCAGACACAATTTTTAATTTAAAAAATAAAACTTGCCAGATTTTAGATTCCAATAATAAAATTATTAAAACACTACCATTAAAAAAACAAGATTATGAATTCCTATACTTAATCCCAAAATTCAAAAAAATGATTAGGAGATGGATTAATTAATAACCCAACTCCTAATTTACAATAAATCTTAGTAATTAGTATGAAAAATATTGTATATATAAAAATCTTTCAAGGAAGGAGGAATATAAAATAATGGAATTAAAATGGAACTTTACACACTTTGCTTCAGAAAAAGATTTTGAATTATACCTAGAAAAACATTATACTCTTACAAATGAAGATATTATCCAATTTTATGGTCTAGATGAATCAGATTTTGAAGATGACGAAACTTATTTTGATAATCTAGATTAACTTATATCTAAAAAGAACTATTAAATTCAATAGTTCTTTTTTTACTTTTATACTAGTGCTAAATTATATGAAAATATATTATAAGGAGAATTTCAAAATGAAAAAGTTAAATGAAGAATTATTTATTAATGTAAAGAAAGGCTATGGTAAGGATTTAAAAGAAAAGTTTAAAAAGTTATTATTTGATATTGGTTTAGCTATTATTAAAGATGAGTATTTGGTTAATAATAGTGAGAAGTAGATTATGAGTAAGATAGTAGATTATAATGAGATATGTAATAAATTATTTGTTGATTATGAAGATATAATTGATAAATTTTTGTTAATTAGGTTGAGAAGTAAGATATTTGATATAGCTATGTGTATTGCTAATGATAGTTATATAGGTGAGGAATTAAGTGAGTGGTATTATAAAAGGAATAAAAAAAGAGCTTAACATGTAGTAATGTTAAGCTTTTGTTTTTGTTATTTTTTATAATGTTATTATTACATTTGTACTAAAATAGTTTTTGCAATTTGTTTTGTATGATTTTTTGCAAAGCAAATTGTATGATTACAAGTTGTAGCTGCACAGACACAAATGCGCCAAAAGATACAAAACTCATTGCGACGATTCTACGCATTATTATGTCGTGTTTTGTTGAATTTGTAAATAGTTTTGAGAATTTTAATTTTAAATATTTTCTTCAACAAACATATTCTTTGTACTAACAATCTTACCATTTTTTATAGTTAATTCAATAACCCCTACTTCTTTATTATCTTTATTAGTAGCTATTATAGCAACAACACCATCATTAAATATTGAAATTGTTGAATACTTGCTGATTGTTAGGATATTAGTATCTGTAGAATACCAATCATATTTCAAACGAGAAGTGGGCTTACCATTAGTAATTATATAACATTGTAGCTGCTTATCGTTATTCTCTTTAATTTCAATAGCAAATGAACAATCATATAACTTATAATCAACCATTATATTTTTTTGATAATAATAAGTATATCCTTCTACTTCAAATAAAAAGTAATATATACCTGGTTCAATAGCATATAACTTACCATCTTTTTCAACAAACTTATCTTTATCATATTTAACATCAACATTATATACTTCATTTGTTAAAATATTAGTCAGTTGTGTTGGAATAATTACAGGATCTGATAATTTGCAAATATCATTACTAATTTCTTTAAAATACGGTAATACTTCTTTTTCTACATATAGTTTCTCAAATACTTTTTGAAATTCTTGGTATTTCCATTCCCCAGTCTCTTTATTAATAATTGAAAAAGTAAATTCTCTATCATAATAGCTTAAAAAAGAATCCCAACTAATACATTTAATTCCATAGTTATAACTTACATTTATATAGTACTCAAGCCATTTACTTCTTTCAATAATATTATTTTTATCACGAGAACCATATTCAGTCATCAAAACTGCAATATTATTGTCTAAAAATTTATCTTTAATATTTTTGAAATGACTGGTTAATTCAATTTGATATTCTGCTTTTTTATCATCCCAACTTGCTTCATCATATGTACTATCATGCACAAAACCAAAAGGGCCATAATAATGTAAACTAATAATAATATAATCATCATTAGGAACTTTGAAGTGCTTTAAAACTTCATCATTACTATTACCCCATATTGGTGTTATCAATAAATGTCTATATTTATTATTATATCCTTGACTCCTAATAATTTCTACAAACTCTTCATTTAATAAATTTAATATTAGTGCACCTTCTCTTGTATATCCATTAGTTATATAATCACGAGGTTCATTTAAAAATGAAAACATTAATCTTTCATCATAATCAATAAAATAATTACCTATTTGATCCCATAGTTTTTTCATAATTTCTACTGTTTTATCATATTGACAATAATTTAAACTACTCCAAGCATCTTCATAACTATCATATGAAGTGATAATAACATAAAAATTATATTCTAAAAGTGTATCGACTATCTTTTTAGTTACAATTAGTACATCTTCATCAATATCGTAATCTTCATTCATATACTCATACCAATTTATTGGAAGACTAACTATATTAAAACCACTTTGTTTTAATGTTTTTATCATCGGTTCTATATTACCATTTAAACTCTTATAATCATCATAATAATCTACAAAATTAAAGCCACCAGTTATATCTTTTATTAACTCAGTTGAAGATATTTTATTTATCGTTAATTTTTGATAAACAGCCTTATAAACAACATCATTTGTAACTGCCTCAATTTCTTTATCAAAACCAATGAATTCATAACCATCTTTATAAAATACAGGTGTTTGAGGAAATTCATTATATGCAAGATATTGTACTTCCTTTCCACTTATTAAAGTCCCTTCATCTGAATCAAAAGTAACACAATATATTTTATTTTCCTTAATTTGATAATCACATATTATACACTTTAATATTCTATTATTTAACTCATCCACATATTCTTCAAACCTATGAGAGATAATATCGATTGAACTTGATTCCAATACTTTGTGACAATTAATACACAACAACTCTTTTATTCCTTCGGTTTTACATGTAGGTTCTTGTAATATTGTCCATTTTAAATCATGGCCATTTTCACATTCATATTTGTCATCCGCATTGCATGAAATAAGTACAAACATTAAAATAATCATAATTATAATACCAATTTTACGCATAATTTATCCTCCATATAAAATATTTAATTAATTAGATTAGAACATTATTCTTTTTAGCTTTATTATATTATACATAATTTACACTAAAAATCAAATATCTCACTTTTTAAAACACAATTATTACATTACTAGAGATAAATATAAAAAAGAGCTTAAGAAATATGAACTTTGTTCATAATAATGTTAAGCTTTTGTTTTTGTTATTGTCATATGAAATAAATTTAACGAGAATATTTTGTATCATTTTGCCGAATTTATTTTGTATGATTTCAGTGTATTTTACTATTCTCTAACGAATGGTAATAAGGCCATATGACGTGCACGTTTAATTGCTACTGCAAGTTCTCTTTGATAAATCGCTTTAGTACCTGTAACACGACGTGGTAAAATTTTACCGCGGTCAGAGATAAATCTCTTTAGTAAATCAGCATCTTTCCAATCTATCTTTTCAACTTTATTGTCAGTAAAATAGCATGTTTTTTTGCGTTTTCTAAAAGTTGCCATGTATATTTATCCTCCTAAAATGGTAAGTCATCATCTGTAATATCGAATTGATTTTTAATATCATCAAATGGATTATCAGATGGTTCAACTGGAGCTTGTTGGCGTGTTGGTTGAGAATATTGTTGATTTGGAGTTTGTGGTTGGTAACTACTTTGTTGTCTTGGTTCATATGATGAATAATCATTATATCCACCTTGAACGTTGCCACCATTTCTTGTTTCTAAGAAATGAACCATATCACAAATTACTTCTGTAGCCACACGATTTGAGCCATCAGTTGCTTGATATCTTCTGGTTTGAAGTTTTCCTTCAACACCAATCATTTGTCCTTTTTTAATAAAACGGGCAAGATTGTCAGCTTGTCTATTAAATGCAACGCAATTAATAAAGTCTGCTTCACGTTCGCCATTGTTGTTGTTTCCTATTCTATTTACCGCAATTGTAAATGCGACAAAGGAAACACCATTAGGTGAAGTTCTTAATTCTGGATCTCTAGTAATTCTTCCTACTAAAACCACTCTATTCATAATAACCCTCCTAATTATTCAGCAACAGTAATATGACGAATAACTGCTTCTTTGATGTTAGCTAAACGTTCAAATTCTTTAACTGCTGCAGGTGTAGCATTTACGTTTAATAATACATAAAAGCCTTTCTTTTCACCAGCTACTTCGTAAGCTAAATCTCTTAAGCCCATTTCTTTAACGTTAAGAACTTCTGAACCATCAGCTGTAAAAGCTTTTTCAAGTTCAGCCATTAAAGCCTTACGTGGTTCTTCCTCAACATTTGGGCGAATGATATACATTACTTCGTATTTTTTCATTCTTTCCACCTCCTTTTGGTCTATCGGCTTTTCACACAATTGAAAAGCAAGGATGATTACGCATAATCATACTGCAATATTATACCATAATTTTTACTTTTTGTAAAGTAAAGTGGATTTAAGTTTTATTTACTATGTTCGTGTACACTAGATTGTGTACACGAACACTGACGG
>ULWL01080932.1_pt1 | contig 31464 bp, 32 predicted proteins | sample 1960171 | NCBI WGS metagenome assembly ULWL01 (sample SAMEA4835807, study PRJEB28245) | human gut metagenome | biome: gut microbiome; material: fecal sample | place: Denmark | collected 2008 | reverse complement strand
AGATTATGAATTACTTTTAAAAGTAATGCTAAGTGCGCAAACTACTGATAAAAGAGTAAATACTGTTACAGATAGTTTATTTAAAAAGTATGACACTTTAGAAAAGTTAAAAACACTGAACTTAGAAACCATAGAAAACTATATTAAAAGTCTAGGAATGTATAAAACCAAAGCTAAGAATTTTTTACTCATAGTTAGTGAAATATCCAAGCTTGGTTATGTTCCAAACGATAGAACTTATTTAGGAATCTTGCCAGGTGTAGGAAGAAAAACAACTAATGTGGTCTTATCTAACTTATATAATGTAGAATGTGTAGCAGTTGATACCCATGTTGAAAGAGTTAGTAAAAGACTTTCTCTAGCAAAAATAGATGATACTGTTTTAGAAGTAGAAAAAAAACTAACAAAGAAATTTCATAATTATAGCCTATCTAGATTACATCATCAATTAGTTTTATTTGGAAGATACAAGTGTAAAAGTAAAAATCCAGAGTGCATTACTTGTCCATTTAAAGAAATATGTAACTATTATAAGAAGAAAAAACATTAAAATATACTTTATTATTCTTTAGTTTTTTGATATAATTAGTGTTAGAAAGATATGGAGTGTAATATGAAACAAATAATAACTAGTTTAGACATTGGAACAAATAGTATTAAATTAATTGTTGGTGAGATATATAGAGAAAAATTATTTGTTCTAGCAGTATCAAAGGTTAATAGTAAGGGTATTAAAAAGGGAATAGTAGTAAATGATGAAGAAGTTATTCTTAGTTTGAAAGAAGCTTTTAAAGAAGTAGAAAGTGTAATAGGGACTAAAATTAATAGAGTTATACTTTGTGTACCATCATATTTTGCATCATTTGTTAAAAGTGAAGGATACACTACTATTTCAAGAGATGATGCTATAGTAACTGGTGAAGACATCACTAGAAGTTTACAAGCGAGTGTCTATAATAGAGTTAGTCCAAACTTAGAATTAGTGAGTGTAAGTCCGATGTATTTCATAATAAATGAAAAAGAAGTGGTATCTGACCCTAAAGGGATGGAAGCGTTTAAAGTTTCAGCGAACACTATGCTTGCAATGGCACCTAAAAAAAGTATATACCCATTAATTGCAATTTTAGAGAATTTGGGAGTAAAAGTAGTAGACTTATCTTTTGGAGGAATATGCGATTACTACGAATTTAGAACTGATAAAATGAAAGATAAGAATGTAGCAGTTATAAATATAGGACACGCTAAAACTGAAGTTAGTATTATAAAAGAAGATACACTTATTAACACAGAAGTACTTGATATAGGTGGAAGAAATATTGATAGAGATATAAGTTACATATATGACTTAAAATTAGAAGATAGTAAAAAGATAAAAGAGACTTTTGCAGTAGCTCATAAAGAAAAATCAAGTATGAATGATATATGTGAAGTCTTGACAAAATCAGAAGAAAATATTAAAATAAATCAGTACGAAGTAAGTGATATAGTACATTCTAGGCTAAGAGAAATACTAGAACTTTCAAAAAAACAAATTAACCTCTTAACAAAAGAGGAAATTAGTTATATAATAGTTACAGGAGGCATAACTGAGATAGATGGATTTAACTTAGTTTTTAAGGAAGTCTTTGGTAAAGATATGGTAGTTTCTAAAGTAAGTGAGTTAGGTGTTAGAAATAATTCTTTCAGTAGTGCTCTTGGATTTATTAAATTATATAATGCTAAATTAAAATTTAGAGAAAAACTAGCTTCTACAGTAAGCGAAGAAGAACAAGAATTATTATTTAATGAAAAGAAAAAAATTGACGATGGTAGTATAATAGGAAAAGTATATAGTTACTTTTTTGATAATTAGGAGGTTAGATTATGCAAGGTAATCCGTTAGAAATGTTACAAATAGCAAAAATTAAAGTAATTGGTGTAGGTGGAGGCGGCTGTAATGCTGTTAACAGAATGATAGAATCTGGACTTAAAGGAGTGGAGTTTATTGTTGCAAATACAGACTTACAAGTATTAAATACAAGTTTAGCTGAAACAAAACTTCAAATAGGTGCATCTATTACTGATGGCTTAGGTGCTGGAGCTGATCCTGAAGTAGGTAGAGAAGCTGCACTTGAAAGTAGAAATGAAATAGAAGACGCTCTAAGGGGAGCAGATATGGTTTTCGTTACATGTGGTTTAGGTGGCGGAACAGGTACAGGTGCTGCACCTGTTATCGCTGAAATTGCTCAAGGGTTGGGCGCTCTTACAGTAGCAATAGTTACAAAGCCATTTAAGTTTGAAGGAAAGAAAAGAATGGACCATGCACTTCTTGGACTAGATGAGTTAAAGAAACATGTTGATACATTTGTAGTAATTCCAAATGATAGATTAAGAGATATAATTGATAAGTCAACTCCAATGATGGACGCATTTAAAGAAGTAGATAATGTTCTTAGACTTGGTGTTCAATCAATTAGTGATTTAATAAGCGTACCAGGACTTGTTAACCTAGACTTTGCTGATGTTAAAGCAATTATGGAAAACAGAGGACAAGCATTAATTGGTATAGGTGTTGGTTTTGGAGATAACCGTGCTATTGAAGCAGCTAAACAAGCTGTAAGTAGTCCACTACTTGAAACAACTATCAATGGGGCAACTGACTGTATTATAAATATTACAGGTGGAAACAGCTTAACATTATTTGAAGCAGAAGATGCAGCAGAAGTAATACGTGCAGCAGCTAACACAGATATTAACATTATATTTGGTGCAGTTGTTAATGAAGCACTAAGTGATGAAGCTATAGTAACAGTAATTGCAACAGGTTTTGAAACAGATAGTGAACCTCTTTATCAACCTTATGGCGCAAATAAAGAAAAAATAGAAGTATTAAGTAACGAAGATGATGATGACGATTTGCCACCATTCTTAAGAAACAGAGATATATAGGCTAGCTAAAAACTAGTCTTTTTATTTAAAAGGAGAAATTTCAGTGAAACAAGAGAAGATAGGAAAATTTATTGCACAACTTAGAAAAGAACAAAATATAAGTCAAGAAGAATTAGCAAAAAAACTATGCATAAGTCGTCAAGCAATAAGTAAATGGGAAGTAGGAAAAACTTTGCCAGATGCTTTTAATCTACAAAAATTAAGTGAAATATTTAATGTTGATGTAAATGAACTACTAACAGGCGAACATATAACTAAAACTGAAAGCGAAGCAATAACCAATTATTACTTTCATATTTACAATGTTAAAAATAAAAAGAAAAAAATTATAATATATTTGCTTTTAAGTCTACTATTACTTTTATTAGTAATTTCTTCAATTTTCTTTACAAATAATTATGGTAAAACGAAAGTATATCAAATAAGTGGAGAAACTGAAAACTTCTTTACTAGCGACGGTTTATTTGTAATTACAAGTGGAAAAAGCTATTTTAAAATGGACTTAGAAACAACTGACGAAATAAGAGATAGTATAGAAAAAATGAAACTATACTATACTGGAACTGGCGGATATATATATACAATATTCTTTTGCGAAAATTGTAAAGAACTTAATATAACACTATACGATTTTAATGGTTATAACGTTCATTTTGACATGAGAGATTTGGAAAACATATTAAAAAACACTAAACTTGAAATAACTTATAATGGTAAAACTGAAATTATTGATTTAGAATTTAAAGAAGATTATATAAATAATAAATTTTTTTATCCCAAAGTTGAAACGATATCCTCAGTCCCTGTAATCAATGATTATGAGCAAGAAGAAAATGATAACAAATTAATAGAAGAGTTAAAGCCGAAACTAATAAAGTCGTATGATGGTTATGTGTTAGAAAAGAAAATGTCTTCACATGATATATTTGTTGCGATTTTAGATGGAAGTATATATTTGGAGATAATAAAAGATGGACAACTTTCTGAATATTATTCTTATCTTGAAGAAAATGATGTATTACTTTATGAGAAATATGACGATGAAAAGAAAATTCTCTCATTATTAATGGATATTAGAACAGATACTTGCACAAAAGCCATTGGAAAGTGTGGAAATGTTAAAGAAATATTTAATAATTTTGTAAGTATTTTAAATGAAATTTAATAAGCAACCATTTGCAACAAATTGTTGCAAATGGTTGCAACATAATAAATATCGGGGATAAAAAGGAATATTTTGTTTTTTTAAAAATAATATTCATTGACATATATATTTTATTATGTTACTTTTATATTAGTATAAAAGAAAGGAGGTAAAGCATATGAAAAAAATAATACCATACTTATTATCTGTAATTTTACTAGTTGTGCTTATTACTACAACTATATTAAATAAAAAAGAAGTATCTAATTTGCAAAGTGAAGTGAATAGTTATAAAAATAAAGTTGAAGCTTTAACTAATAAGGATAAGGAAGATAATAAAAATACTACAGAAGATATAGTTTATAAAGAATGCACATATACCAGAACTTATGAGTTTAAAGATTATTATAACTACAAAACAACTGATGAAAATAACTATTACATAGTTTTAGACACTTACTTATCTAAAACAGGACCAATTATTGAAAAAGTAACTACAGATATATTTCCTAAAAACTTTAAAAAAGACAAAAGCTATGAAATAACATATCACACAGAAATAAGATATGACAATAATAAAAATATAATTAGTCAAAGTAAAGAAATAGTAAGTATTAAAAAGACTGATAAAACAGGAATGGACCAAGAACAAGGTGCTTGTGTACTAAAATAATAAATACTACCGTGATAAGGTAGTATTTTAATATATAAAAAAACCTCCATTACTGGAAGTCTTTTACTATCTGTTATAATATTCAACGATAAGTGACTCATTAATTTCAGCATTAAGTTCTTCTCTTTCAGGATATCTTACATAAGTTCCTTCTTTTTTCTTAGCATCAAATGTAACAAAACTAACATTACTTAATTTTGACTCTAAGCATTCGTTGATAACTGGATGGTTCATAGAACTTTCTTTAACACTAATAATGTCACCTGGTTTAACTTGATATGAAGGAATATCTACAGATTTACCATTAACTAGAATATGTCCATGATTAACAATTTGTCTAGCACTTCTTCTAGTTTTAGATAGTCCCATACGATAAACGATATTATCAAGTCTGCTTTCAAGCATAATTAATAGGTTAGTACCATGCATACCTTTTTTCTTACCAGCAGCTTCAAATGTTTTCTTGAATTGCTTTTCAGTAAGACCATACATAATTCTTACCTTTTGCTTTTCAGCAAGTTGGATACCATATTCACTTAGTTTTTTTCTACTAGTTCCATGTTGTCCAGGAGCACTAGTTCTTTTTCTAAGTTCTTTACCACTTTCTAATGTACTGAAACCAAGTCTTCTACTTTTCTTAAAAGCTGGTCCTGTATATCTTGCCATTTACTTACACTTCCTTTCATAATATTTGAAAGATAGTCTTTATTCTCATAAGTAGGGTGTTTACTTTGAACTTTCATTATTGGCTTATAACTACTAGTATAATTCACTCAATAAACGCGTTACTTAATTAATAAAGTCGCCATTTCTTCCATGAGATAAATTATACTAAAAAACAGTGTGAATTTCAAGGTTTTTCTTTATTTTTCTTAAAAAACATGCTATTATATATGTTACGAGAGGAAAAAATACAATGAAAAACAGAAAATTTTATATAGTAGACGCTAAAAATGTTACAAAAGGTTATGATTTTATAAGTGATGGATATAATAGCAAATTTGCTTCAAAAAAGTGCTTATGTGAAATATTTGATAGTTATGGTTTACCTAAAGAAGCACAAGTAATATTTGTTGAAGACTTTTTATTTAAGTTTAAACTTACAGATGCTAAAGAGTTTGTCACTAATACTAACCTTGATATAAGTAGTTTAAAATGGGAAAAGACTACTGATGGTAAAACTATAGTATACGGTAGAAGCATTAATGACTATGATATGATTAGGTTTAAAGTTAATAAAAATAATTATTGTAATTATACTGAACTAATAAATTTCTTTAGAAAATTAGATAGACTTGACATACTTGATAACTATGTATATGCAGTAGAAGAAGCTTTTAGAAAAGACTATATAATTGATGAAAAGTTAGAAAATATTAAGTTACTCATAAAATAGTAGTAACTTTTTTCATTTTATACTTTTAGAATTCACTTCTTTGTGATAAAATAGTATATAGAGAGTAGGTGTAAACATGAGTAATAACATGGCTATTTTAATTGCAATATCTATATACTTATTAGGTTTTATCTTAATAATTGTTACTATATATTTAATGGAAAAGAGTAATAAAAAGAAATTAGAAAGTGAGTTAACTAGGTTAGAGACACTTAAAAATTTAATTATATCTAGTGGTATTTTAACTGAAATGGAAAAAGTTAAAGCTTTAATTAATAGTGAAACTCTAGAGAATATGTATAAGAAATGGGAAAAAAGGTATAACACTATTGAAAAAGAAGATATTCCTAGACTTACAGATAGTCTTTTAACGTGTGAAGAATTAATAGAAAATAAAAAGTATAAAGAAGCTGGCTATGAACTAGCTAAAACAGAAATTGATATTTACTATGTTAAAACAGATATGGAATTACTTTTAGAAGACGTTAAAGAAGTAACTTTGAGTGAAGAAAGAAACAGAAATGCAGTTACTAAACTAAAGAGTATCTATAGAGAAGTAGTAAATAAATACACATCAAACATTAATGACTACAAAGGAATGGAAACTAGAATTGACCTTCAATTTGAAAACATTAATAAGCTTTTGAGTGCTTTTGAAATTGTAATGGAACAAAATAACTACGAAGAAGTAGGAAAAATAGTACACGCTTTAGATGACCTAATTAGGAATATCAAGATAGTAATAGACGAAACTCCTACAGTAATTCTTCTAGGAAAAATGGTCATACCTAAAAAGATAAATGATATTAAAGCTACAGCAAATAAAATGAAGAAAGATGGATATAATATTGAATACATTAATCTAGACTATAACATTGAAGAAAGCGAAAAGAAGATTAACGATATATTTGATAGATTAAAAATGCTTAATTTAAGTGATAGCATATTTGAACTTAAGACAATACTAGATTATTTTGAGAGTTTATTTGGAGACTTTGATAAAGAAAGACATGCAAAAAAAGAATATGAAGAATATATGAATAGTATCCAAAATAAACTAAATAGGTTATCTTCTGTTATAAAAAATATCTATGAAGAAGTAAGTGTTTTAAAAGAAACTTATGCTCTTACAAATGAAGAATTAAATACACTTGATGTTATAAGTAAAGAAATTACTAGCGAAAAAGATTCATTTAAACAAATTAATGATAGAACTTTAACAAAAACTATACCTTATAGTAGACTAAGTAATGATTGTGAACTAATAAGTGTAAGAATTGCTAAAACAGAAGATAAATTAGAAAGCACAATTAAAAGTTTAGGAAGTTTAAAAGAAGACGAGTATCGCGCTCGTGAACAACTTACTGAAATAAGAACTATTTTAAAAGATGCTAAAGCAAAGATAAAAAGTTATAAAATCCCAGTTTTACCTAAAAATTATTTTGTAGAGTTATCTGAAGCTAAAGAAGGAATAAATGAGATAATAACTGAGTTAGATAAAAAACCAATTGTAATAAGTGACTTAAATACTAGGGTTGATACTGGTAGAGACTTAGTACTTAAACTTTATACGTTAAGTAGTGAGTTAACAAAAACAGCAGGTCTTGCAGAGATGGCAATAGTGTATGCAAATAGATATAGAAGTAGCTATAAAGAAATGGATATGACCTTAGAAAAATCAGAAAAAGAATTTTTAAATGGGGATTATAAGAAGAGTTTAGAAATGACATTAAATGCACTTAATAGAATTGAACCAGGTATTCATAAAAAATTAATAAGTGCTTTTGAAAGTTAGGGAGTGGTAGTTATGGCAAAGAAGAAAGTATCAAATGAAGTAAAAACTGAATTTCCTTATACAAAAGAACTTGAGGGATTAGGTTTAATTTTAATAGGTATATTAGGCGTAGGTAGATTTGGTCCAATTGGAAGATTAATTAGAAGTTTTGCCGTGTTCTTATTTGGAACATGGTACGTACTTTTTCTTTTGATGTGCCTTTTAGTAGGACTTATCATATTAATTAAGAGAAAAAGTCCAACGTATATGTCTAGTAGATTACTTGGTGTATACATTTTAGTAATAACCCTTCTAATTCTAGCTCATATTAAATACATAAAAGAAAACGACTTAAGTGGAGCTAAGATAATAGAAACTACTGTTAATAATGTGGTGGCAACATTTGATAATTTTAACATGGTTAGTTTTACAGGTGGAGGAATTATAGGCGCCTTACTCACTACAGCATTCGTTAGTTTATTTGATATTACTGGTACATTTATAGTGTGTGCTGTATTTACTGTTTTTGGTATAATCATGCTATTTGATATTACTTTAAGTGATGTGTTTGCATTTTTAACAAAGCCATTTAAGAAGAAACCTAAGTCTATTGAAGAAATGGCAAAAGAAGGAGAAAATGAACTAGATAATAAAGAGAGTATGGAAAATAATAAAGTAGTAATTACTAATATAAATGAACTTCCTATACAAAAACCACAAATGACACATTTAGAAGAAGTAGCTTATGAAGAAAAAGAAATTAAGAATGATGAGCCTTATGTTTTACCACCACTAGATCTTTTAGTTGGTAGTAAAAATAGAGGTAAAGTAGACTCAACTGAATTTATTACTAGAAATAATAAGATACTTGAACAGGTATTTAATGACTTTGGAATTATGGGTAGAGTTAAAGAAGTACACGTAGGTCCTACTGTAACACAATATGAAATAGAAATAAAAGCAGGTACTAAAGTAAATAAGATACTTAGTATAAATAGAGAAATTGCATTAGCACTTGCTGCAAAGGATGTAAGAATACAAGCGCCTATTCCAGGAAAGAGCACAATAGGAATAGAAATACCTAACCCTAAAACTAGTGAAGTTAAAATGAAAGATATATTAGCTGGTATACCTAAAAAGTTAGATTCATCAAAACTTTTAGCGCCTCTAGGACTAGATATAATGGGTAATATTCAATATTTTGAGATTAACAAAGCTCCACACATGTTAATTGCTGGTTCTACTGGTAGTGGTAAGTCAGTTTGTATAAATAATATAATAACATCAATTTTAATGCGTGCAAAACCTGATGAAGTAAAAATGATTTTAGTTGACCCTAAAAAAGTAGAACTTAACTGTTACGAAGGAGTTCCACACTTAATGCGTCCAGTAGTAACTGACCCTAAAAAAGCAGCAGTAGCTTTACAAAAGGTTTGCTTAATAATGGAAGAAAGATATGAAATGTTTGCAAATACTGGAACAAGAAATATTGCTAGTTATAATGAATATGTAGAAAAAAATAAATCAAGAAAACCAGAACTAGAGAAACTCCCATTTATTTTGGTAATAATTGATGAGTTAGCAGATTTAATGATGGTAGCCAGTAAAGAAGTAGAAGAAAGTATAATGAGAATTACACAACTTGCTCGTGCTGCAGGTATACATTTAATTGTCGCAACACAAAGACCTAGTACAGATGTAATAACAGGACTTATTAAGTCAAACATTCCTACAAGAATAAGCTTTATGGTATCAAGTAACGTTGACTCAAGAACTATACTTGATATGGGTGGAGCAGAAAAACTTCTTGGTAAAGGTGATATGCTATTCTTACCACCTGGAGAACCTAGTCCAATAAGAATTCAAGGTTCATTTGTAAGTGATGAAGAAATAAATAGAGTTGTAGAATTTGTAAAAAGAAGTGGAACACCTGTTTATGATGAAAAGATGACTAACTTAGATAAAAGTCCACAAGAAGAACAAAAAGAACTTGAAAGTACTAGTAAGATGGATGAAGATGATCCATTATATAATGAGGTAGTTGAGTTTGCAGTAAGAACTGGTAAAATAAGTGCTAGTCTTATACAAAGAAAATATCGCTTAGGTTATAATCGTGCGGCTAGAATAATAGATTTACTAGAAGAAAGAGGTATAATTGGACCACAAAATGGTAGTAAACCAAGAGAAGTACTATTCAAAATGAATAAAGAAGAAACAGGAAGTGAAGAAGAATGACACCACATATAAGTAGTGAAAAAGAAAGTATTGCACGTGTTGTTATCATGCCAGGAGATCCTAAGAGAGTAGAATATATTGCAAAGAATTTTCTAGATAACCCAGTACTTGTTAATGATGTTAGAAAGGAAACTGCATACACTGGCTTTTACAAAGGAAAAAAAGTAACTGTATTTTCAAGTGGTATGGGTATTCCTTCTATGGGTATTTATAGTTATGAACTATTTAAGTTTTATGATGTTAAAGCTATCATAAGAATAGGTAGTGCAGGTAGTTACGTGAAAGATTTAAATGTTAATGACTTATTTTTAGTAGATGAGTCTTATTCTACAAGTAGTTATAGAAAAGACTTTATAAAAGATAATAAAAGTATTGTAGTATCTAATACTCATTTAAATGATTTAGTATTACAAACATGTAAAGAATTAAATATAAACTTAAAAAGTGGAAGAGTACACTCAACAGAAGCTTTTTATACTGAAAATTTTAGCATTGATAATATAGTAAAAGAGCACAACTGCAAATGTGTTGAAATGGAGTCATTTAGTTTACTTACAAATAGTGAACACCTAAACAAAATGGCAACTTGCTTGCTTACTATAAGTGACTCATTTATTACAGGTGCATCTCTTACTAGTGAAGAAAGAGAAACAAGCTTTAATAGTATGATTAAACTTGCATTAGAAACATCTTTAAAAATTGACTGATTTTAAGAAAAGTGAACTGCTTTTCTTTTTTTATGCTAAATTACAACTTTACATATTTGTGTCAAAAACAATGTAAAATTTCTATGTAAACTCAAAATAAAAAAAGACTTTTCACGGTTTTTATCGAATAAATATATTAGAGGGAATAAAAAATCTCTAGAAAGGTGTGAAGTTATGAACTATTATAATGAAATAAAGAGTATTCTAGTAGATAATGCGATCGGAAAGAAAGTAAGAGAGTATAAAAGTAATCAAAAAGATTTAGAAAGCTATTACAACGTAGGTAAACTTCTAGTTGAAGCACAAGGTGGAGAAGAAAGGGCTAAGTATGGTAACGGACTTATTAAAGAATATTCTAAGAGGCTTACTAGTGAACTTGGTAAAGGATATACTGTCACTAGATTAAAATATATGAGGACTTTTTATGAACTTGTTAAAAAAAGTCCGCCATTGGCGGACCAATTCAAAAATGTAAATACTACATGGTCTAACATATGCGAAATATTATATTTGAAAAATATTGAAGAAATAAAATACTATTTAAATCTATCAAACAAGTTATGTCTGACAAAACGTGAATTAAGATTAAGAATAAAGTCTAATGAGTATAATAGGCTTTCAGTGGAAGTTAAAGAAAAGTTAAAAAGTAATGAAGTAGTAGGTACTAATGAAAAAGTACCGTCTCCTGTTGTGCTACAGGGCTTGAAGGTCAATGACAAACTAACAGAAAAAATAGTTCAGAAATGGATAGACGAAAACCCAGCAAGTTTTTGTGAAGCGTTGGGCGAAGGCTATACTTATGTTAAGAGCCAGTACAAAATTAAAATAGGTTCAAACTATAACTATATAGATGTATTACTATTTAATTACATATCTAATTCATTTGTAGTAGTAGAAATAAAAGTAACAGAACTCAAAAAAGAACATATAGGTCAAATTGAAACATATATGAATTATATTGATACTAATTTAAAGAAAGACTTTCACAATAAAACAACAGGAATACTTTTAGTAAGAGAAAATAACAGGTGGTTAATTAAGTATATAAACAATGATGGAATATTGGTAAGAAACTATATAACAAGTGAAGAACAAGTTAGTGAATGTTTAGGAGGTTTAAAATGAATTACTATAATGAAATAAAAAGTATTTTAGTAGATAATGCAATTGGAAGAAAAGTAAGAGAGTACAAAAGTAATCAAAAAGATTTAGAAAGTTATTATAACGTAGGTAAACTTCTAGTTGAAGCACAGGGTGGAGAAGAAAAGGCTAAATACGGTAATGAATTAATGAAAGAGTATTCTAAGAAACTCACAAATGAACTAGGAAAGGGATATTCTGTTAGAATGCTGCAAAAGATGAGACAATTTTATTTACTTACTCAAAAATCGCCGCCATTGGCGGCCCAATTCAAAAATATAAATATGACTTGGTCCAATGCTTGTGAAATAATGCAATTAAAAAATTCTGAAAAAATGAAATACTATTTGGAATTGTCAAATAAATTATGCTTAACAAAACGTGAATTGCGAGAAAAAATAAAATCAAAAGAATATGAAAGACTTGATAGTAAAATTAAAGAAAAATTAATGAAACAGGAAGAAATTTCAGTAAGGGATAAAATACCAGACCCGATAGTGTTAGAAGGGTTAGAATATAGAGAAAAACTTACAGAAAAAGTAGTACAGAAATGGATAGACGAAAACCCAGCAAGTTTTTGTAAATCATTAGGGGAAGGTTATTCATACATAGAAAGCCAATATAAAATTAAAATAGGGTCAAATTACAATTACATAGACGTGCTTTTATTTAATGTTATAGACATGAATTATGTAGTAGTGGAAATAAAAGTAAACGAATTAAAAAAAGAACATATAGGACAAATAGAAACATATATGAATTATATTGATATTAATTTAAAGAAAGATTTTCATAATAAAACAACAGGAATACTTTTAGTAAGAGAAAATAACAAGTGGTTAATTAAGTACATAAACAATGATGGCATAATAATAAGAAACTATATAACAAGTGAAGAACAAGTTAGTGAATGTTTAGGAGGTTTAAAATGAATTACTATAATGAAATAAAAAGTATTTTAGTAGATAATGCAATTGGAAGAAAAGTAAGAGAGTATAAAAGTAATCAAAAAGACTTAGAAAGCTACTACAATGTAGGGAAACTTTTGGTTGAAGCACAAGGTGGAGAAGAAAGAGCAAAGTATGGTAACGGACTTATTAAAGAATATTCTAAAAGACTTACAACTGAACTTGGGAAAGGATATTCAACCAGAAATCTAAAATATATGAGAAATTTTTATCTGCTTGCAAAAGGGCAGACACTGTCTGCCCTTTTTAAAAATACTAATGTTTTTTGGTCCAATGTTTGTGAAATATTAAAATTGAAAGATGCAAATGAAATAGAATATTACTTAAATTTATCAAATAAATTATGTCTTTCTACGAGAGAGTTGCGCGCTAGAATAAAGTCTAATGAGTATAATAGGCTTCCAGTGGAAGTCAAAGAAAAGTTAAAAAGTAATGAATTAGTAAGTACTAGTGATAAAGTACCATCGCCAGTGGTATTACAAAACTTGAAGGTCGATGACAAACTAACAGAAAAAATAGTCCAGAAATGGATAGACGAAAACCCAACAAGTTTTTGTGAAGCGTTGGGCGAAGGCTATACTTATGTTAAGAGCCAGTACAAAATCAAAATAGGCTCAAACTATAATTACATAGATGTGCTTTTATTTAATGTCATAAACATGAATTATGTAGTAGTAGAAATAAAAGTAACAGAACTCAAAAAAGAGCACATAGGACAAATTGAAACATATATGAATTATGTTGATACTAACTTAAAGAAAGAGTTTCACAATAAAACAACTGGTATTTTACTTGTGAGAGATAACAACAAGTGGTTAATTAAATACATAAATAATGATGGAATAAAAGTTAGAAAATATATAACAAGTGAAGAACAAGTTAGTGAATGTTTAGGAGGTTTAAAATGAATTACTATAATGAAATAAAAAATATTTTAATAGATAATGTAATTGGAAGAAAGGTAAGAGAATATAAGAGTAATTAAAAAGACTTAGAGAGTTATTAAACGAGCGGAAAACTTTTAGTAGAAGCACAGGGTAGTGAAGAAAGAGCAAAGTCTGGTAATGTACTTATTAAGGAATATTCTAAAAGGCTTACAACTGAACTGGGTAAAAGTTATACAGTGACTAGATTAAAATATATGAGGATTTTTTATGAACTTGTTACAAAAGGTCCGCCATTGGCGGCCCAATTCAAAAATATAAATATGACTTGGTCCAATGTTTGAGAAATAATTAAAAAATATAGCCATTATTTTACAAAAAAGTATTTTACATAACTTAGAAGTTGTGCTATAATTTAGTTGTTAGCTGATTATGTGAGTCTTAGTAGTTATTTATTAACTAAATAGAGAGTTTACGTTTGGTGGAAGTAAACAGTTGATACATAACGAAATCAAACTTATCTAGGTTAAAACGGCAACGCGTTATAGTATAAAGAGTATAGAATAATTCTATAAATTAAGGTGGCACCGCTTATAAGTAGTCCTTAAGATATAGGATTTTTTTGTTTAAAAGGAGGAATATGAGAAAAGAAACAGTTGAGCCAAAAAGTATATGGAGACATTTTAAAGGAAACACTATTGAAGTGATATGTGTATGCAAGCACACTGAAGACTTAAGTACCCTTGTAGTTTACACACACCAAAAAGACATTTGGGCAAGACCCATAGAAATGTTTCTAAGTGAAGAAGACGTAAGTAGTAGAATAGATAACACTACAAACCAAAAATATAGATTTGAAAGGATAATAAAAAAATGATAGATATAAAATTAATAAGAGAAAACAAAGAATTAGTTAAAGAAAATATTAGAAAAAAATTTAAAGATGAAAAGTTACCAATCGTAGACGAAGTATACGATTTAGATGTACAATTTAGACAAGCTAAAAAAGAAGCAGATGAATTAAGAAACGAAAAAAACAAATTAAGTGATGAAATTGGTTCATTAATGCGTGAAGGAAAAAAAGACGAAGCTTTACTTATTAAAGATAAAGTAAGCACTATGGCAAAGAAAATTAAAGAGTTAGAAAATATAGAAGAAAGCGTAGAGCCAAAAATCAGAGAACTTATGTATAAAATTCCTAACATCATAGATAAAAGTGTACCAATTGGAAAAGATGACTCTGAAAACGTAGAAATTGAACGCTTCGGAGAGCCCACTGTACCTTCATATGAGATTCCATATCATGCAGATATACTAGAAAATTTAAACGGACTTGATAAAGAAAGTGCAGGACGTACTAGTGGAAACGGATTTTACTATCTTATGGGCGACATTGCAAGACTTCATGAAGCAGTACTTGCATATGCTAGAGACTTTATGATTAACAAAGGATTTACTTACTGTATACCACCATTCATGATAAGAAGTGACGTTGTAAACGGAGTTATGTCATTTGAAGAAATGTCAGGGATGATGTACAAAATTGAAAATGAAGACTTATACTTAATAGGTACAAGTGAACACTCAATGATAGGTAAATTTAAAGGACAAATCATTGATGAAGACAAGCTACCTATCTCTCTAACAAGCTATAGTCCATGCTTTAGAAAAGAAGTAGGTGCCCATGGTATAGAAGAAAGAGGAATTTATAGAGTACACCAATTTGAAAAGCAAGAAATGATAGTGCTTTGTAAAAAAGAAGAAGGAATGGACTGGTATAATAAGATGTGGAGTTATACTGTAGAATTCTTTAGAAGTATGGGTGTTCCTGTTAGAACCCTAGAGTGCTGTAGTGGAGACTTAGCTGACTTAAAAGAAAAAAGTTGTGACGTTGAAGCATGGAGCCCTAGACAACAGAAATACTATGAAGTAGGAAGCTGTAGTATTTTAGGAGATGCTCAAGCAAGACGTCTTGGCATAAGAATGAAAGGTGTAGATGGTACTAAATTCGTAACAACACTTAATAATACGGTAGTTGCATCCCCTAGAGGACTAATCGCAGTTATAGAAAACAACTATAATATGGACGGAAGTATTAATGTGCCTGAAGTTTTAAGGCCGTACATGGGTGGAACTGAAATAATTACTAAAAAATAACTAATAATGGGGGATATGTGAAAGAAAAAGATTTAATTTGCAGTGAATGTGGATATGTTTATCCAATAAAGAGTAATAGAAATTTTGTTAAAATAAAAGGATTTAAATATGTTTATTGTTTTAGATGTGGAGAATTTACTAAACATCAAACTATAGACAGTGTAGACTTATATAAGAAAGACCTTGAAACAAAAGACACTTTAGAAATGTCTGGAAAAGATAGAATATGTAAAAAACTACTAAAAATTAAATAATAAAAAATGAATAAGCCACATACTTATAAAGTAAGTGGTTTTTGCATTATTGACAAGTTAAATTTTAATTTGTATAATATTTTCCATTATAAAAAAGGAGGTCTTTTTATGTCAATTGATGCAGCAGGTGCAAATTTAAGCAATTTTGCTTTTGTAAGCTCACAAGACGAAACTAAAAAAAGAAAGTCAGAAATGTACTTTGATAGGCTAAATGAAAGCATTGGTAAATTAGTTGTTTGTGATTTTATATCAGAAAATACTGTTCAAACATTAACTGGTATTTTAGAAGAAGTAACTAATTATCAAAGCGTTATTATTGATGGTAAAGAATTAACTTTCATTGGTAAAAATATTGCAATTAAAACCATTAGAGATGTTGAATTTCCATCATTTAATTTTCTTTTATATTATAATACTGAATTACAGTATACATATAATGGTGAAGATATGCAAAAAGAAAGAAGAAAAATGTTTGGTAATGAGTTTGTAGATAATGAAATTAAAAAGTTGATTAAAATTAAATAATAAAAAACGAATAAGCCACATACTATTAAGTAGGTGGTTTATTTTGAAAAAATATCTTGAATATCTAGGGCTAATATTAATAACCGTTTTTGGTTTTTATTACACTGACAAAGTAACAACACTAATGAATAGTAAAGACCCATTAATGATAGAAATAAAAGAATACAAAGATAAAATAAGTACTGACTGTAAAGAAGGGTATCTTACAGAAGATGGTTTAGTAATGGGAACAAGTGGTTATGTAGTAGATGTAGAAGAGTCATATTCTAGAATGCAAGGACTTGAATTTAATAAAGACTTACTTGTTTTTAAAGAAATCAAGTGCAAAGTAAACACTAAAAACACTAAAGATACTCATATAATCAAGGGAAACGAAAGTAAAAACATGATAAGCATATTTATTAAAGTTAATGATTTATCTCATATTGAAGAAATAACTAATAAATTTAATAGTAACAACATTAAAATAAATATAATCACAAATGGAGTTACACTAGAAAAAAATATAGACTTATTTAAAAAAATTTATATGAAAGGTAATAAAATAGTTTATAATGGTACAAGTGAGTCTGATTTAGATAAATTTACTGATGTATTATCTAGTTTTAATGTAAATGAAAAAACATACTGCATAGTATTAAGTTCAAATGAAACACTAGAGCATTGTAAAGAAAAAAAAATAAATACTCTAAAAGCGAAATATATTTTTACAAAAGAAGTATACCATAATACTTTAGTTAATTTAGATAAGGGAAACTTCTATGTATATAAAGAAAATACTCTTATTAATGACGAAATAAATCCACTTATAAAATATATTCAAGCTAAAAATATTAGTATAGTTGATATTGAAGAATTACTTAAATAGTTCTTCTTTTTTTTATGGGAAAGCTGATATAATGTACTTAAAGAAAAATTATCCAAGAAAAGAGCTAAGTTATGTATAAAATAATTATTGAAATTAATGAAAGTGTATCAAGTGAAACTTTAAAGTCTTTAAATGTAATTAAAAAAAATGCATTTGATAGTCGGGTTGGAAAGGGTAAAAATAGTAGTGAAAGTTCATATTATTTAGTTTATGAAAAAGACAAAACAAATATCCTAGCTTAGAAATTGCTATGCTTATTTTAAGAAGACAACCTAAATTTTTAACAGATGTTAAATCTTTTGACTGGACGACGAAGACCCAAGCGAATGCTGTGATTTACTTGAGTTATTTACTAGAAGAAAATTAAAATTGTTTAAAAATAAATTTGTATTTAAAAAAATACATTTTTTTTATAAAAGTATTGACTTTTTGTACTTAATATGGTATAATTTATACATCAATGGGGGATAAGGTTAGTACAAAGGACACTACTATCTTCCATAATTGGAAGATTTTTATTATTATAATAATTGACTATTAAAGTTAGTTGTTGTATAATAAAGACTTGTAATTCACAAAGGGGGAATTAATATGACAAGTGAATACATGGAAAAATTAAATAACATATTAAATGACTACAAAACAAAGGCAAGTGCTTTACTAGAAGAATACTCTAAGTTAACTAGTATTGATAGTGAACTAGGAAAAGAAGAAATTTCTAGAATTAAAGAAATCAAGCCAGAACTTAAGGATATCAAAGAGGCTATTACTGACTTAGAAAATGATATCAAAACTTACCAAGAACAAGAAGATAAAATAACTAATCTAGAAAATATCATAAATCAAAGTAATGATGTTGGTGCTAAATACTTAATTGGTAAAGAAAAATCTGAGTTAGAAAAAGAACACAATGAGTTAGGCGAAGCTTTAGTAAGTAAATATGCTGAAACAAATGAAGAAACTGAAGACGTTCCAGTGTTTGACGAAAGCAAAACTTCAAGTAGAAAAATACTTTATGGAGTAGTTGCTGTTCTAGCAGCTTTAGGAATTACTATTGGTGTAGTAAGCTGTAGTAAACAAAACAAAAAACCAATAAGTGAAAACAATACAAATATCACTGAAGTAGACGATACTAAGGTAGAAGAAGGCTTTGTAAACATAGACGATGCAGAAGCTGTTTATGAAAGAGCTAGTGAAATTAAACCTTTCTTTGATACATATGCTAAAGACCAAAATATAACATTAGAAGACATAGAAGACTTCTTAAGATATATAAATGGTGGAGTAGTAAATGAAGTAAGCTATGAAGCCGCTGGTAATGTATTAAATCAAATTAATTTAGTTTTATCAAATGAAATGGCTTACAGTGTTGATAAACATAACACTGGAATGTCTAACCGTGAAAAGAATGATTTAATAGTTGATTATAGCAAGTTATTCTTAGATGGAAGTAATGCTCAAAAATTAGCTATTAAAATAAATGATATAAGAAGTAAAATGATAACTACTGATGAAGATATTACAAGTTATCAAAAAGAATTTACAAATTTATTACTAAACTCATGGTACTTACATGGATATAATGAAATTGATGCTTATGCATTAGAAACAAGTGGTATGTCTGCTGTTATAGATACAATGTTCTTAAATACAGCTGCACTAGCAGTTGCTAACGAAAAATTAGATTATGATGTAGTTGTAAAAAATGAAATAACAGGAAGAGATATTACACTTACACAAATAGTTGAAGAAATAAATGAAGCAAACTGTGAAGTTGAAGGAGAAAAAGAATTGTATTCAAAATTCAATAGTGACTTCTACGGAATGGTTGCAGAAGCTGCTTACAATAAAGAAAATAATAATAGTTTAACATTAAAGTAGATTAAGGAGGAGATATTATGTATAGTAATGAAAAAAATCCAGGTGTAAACTGGAAAGATATAATAATTAAAGTTGTGTTTGTATTCTTATTTGTACTACTATTAATGTGGTTATTTAAGAAAAGTACACCTAACATGACACCTTTTTACAGTAATGTATTTAGAGAAAACATTAAATACATGCAAGATGCAGCAGAAAGTTATTACACTAACGAAAGATTACCAAAGAATATTGGTGATACTGCTGAAATAACTTTAGGTGAAATGATTAGAAAAAATATGATACTAGAATTCGTTGACAAAGATGGAAACGAATGTGATAAAGAAGCTTCATATGTACAAGTTGTTAAAAACAAAAATGATTACACTTTAAAAGTAAATTTAGTATGTCCTACTGAAAAGAACTTTGTTGAAAAAACATTAGGATGCTATGACTACTGTGAAGATTGTGATAAAGAAGAAAAGGTTACTGAATATCAATTTAAACAAGCTACAAGTAAGACTAATGTAAGTTATACTTGCCCAAGTGGTGGAACACTAAAAGATGGTGTATGTTATGTATATGGTAATAGTAGTTATAAAGCTACTGAAGTAACAAGTGCTAGTGAATATTACTGTCCAAATGGTGGAACACTTAAAAATGGTAAGTGTTATGTAACTAAAGAAGAAAGTCATGCAGCTACAGAAACTACTAAAACTGGCGTTTACTACTGTAAAGACGGGGATATACTTGATGGTAAGATTTGTAGAACAAGCAACAATAGCACTTATACAGCTTACACTAGAACTATTTACGAAGGTGGATATTATTGTCCAGAAGGTGGAGAACTATGGGGTAGCAAGTGTTATGTAACAGATTCATATAATGATGTTAAAACAGCTACATATAATTATAGTTGTCCAAGTGGATATACATTAAGTGGTACAAAGTGTGTTAAGAAAGTTACAAATAATGGTAATAGTTATAATGCTACAAAAACTGGTGGAACACAAACAACTTCTTACAATTCTAATTACTTGAAATATGGTAAAATTAGATCTGAAAAACCATTAAGTGGTAGAACTTTAATTAAAACAGCTCAAGAGTATACATGTAACAATCATTCAGCTTGTCCAATTAAAAAGATTTTCTACTATTATGCATCATATAGTTGTTCAAAAGGTACATTAACAACACAAAACGGTAAATATACATGTAAGATCACAACAACTAGTCAAGTAAAATATACTTGTCCATATGGTGGAACACTAAATGGTACTATATGTAAAGTTGCTGGAAGTACTTCAACTGTTTCAGTAGATGCAAATAGGGATTATAGTTGTCCAAGGGGATATAGTTTAAGTGGAACTAAATGTTATAAGAAAATATATAATGAATACACTTATAGAGCAACATGGGAAGATGAAGAAACAGAACGTTATTGTAATTCAGGTGATACTCTTAAAGGTAACACATGTTATACAACAAAAGAAACAACTTATAATGCTTATATAACAAAAGGTGAGACAGTTTATACTTGTTCATCAAAAGAAAAACTAAATGGTAAGTTATGTTATAAGACAGTTACATCAAGTTATAATGCTTCAAAGAAAACTGGAACTAAAACATTAAGTTGCCCAAGTGGTGGAACATTAAATAGTAAAACTTCTACATGTAACTCAAGCGTATTAAAATCTAAATATAATGCAACTAAAGTAAGTAAAGTATCTAACGGATACATCTATAAATGGAGTACAAGTGAAACTCTAGAAGGATGGGAACGTACTGGCGCTACTAGACAAGTTGCAAAAACAAAATAAACAAAAGCACTTCAAGTATAGTGCTTTTTTTATGATGTTAAATCATATAAAGATTTGAGTCATTTACTTCTTCAATACTAGAGTTGTTTTCTAATTTTCTTATCCTTTGGTCTAAACTTCTAATTTGCCTTTCTAATTTGCTTATTCTCTCATCATATTCATTTATATAAGTATTAGGTGTATTTTGTATATTTGGGTTAGCCATTACATTAGGTCCATATGCTTGATAATTTTGATTTATGCTGTAACCTTGTGGTGGAGTATAAATCATGTTTGGCTCTTGAAAACCTCCTGCTTGATAGTTTGAATAGAACATATCTCTATTTGGGTTCATAAAAGTTCCTCCTTTTTCTAAAAATATTATATGACAAATGGATAAAAGTTGTGTATAATTATTATGGAGTGTGAGTGTTTATGAGATTAAAACATATAAAAGGAAGCGAAGAAGTAGTAAAAAATAGTAGTGTTGTTATAAAGAACCCTGAAAACTACAAAGGTAAATGGAAAAGTGTTTTTGCTAACAACCATAAAATAGAGCTTGAAATAGGTATGGGAAAGGGTTCATTTTTAATTGAACTTGCTAGAAGAAACCCTTGTGTTAACTATATTGGAGTAGAAAAGTATCCAAGTGTTTTACTAAGTGCCTTAGAAGTAATACAAAGTGAAGGGCTTACTAACATTAAGATTATATGCATGGATGCTTATAAAATAGACGAAGTATTTTATAAAGAAATAAGTAAACTACACTTAAACTTTTCTGATCCATGGCCTAAAAAAAGACACGAAAAAAGAAGATTAACAAGTAGTGTGTTCTTAAATAAGTATAACAAAATTTTTAAGCACTTCAAATTAATCGAGCAAAAAACAGATAACGATGAGTTTTTTAACTACAGTTTGGAAAGCTATAAAACAAACAAGTATCATGTAATAAAAAAGAGTACTAACTATTTTGCAGATGTTAGAACTGAATATGAAAATAAATTTATTGCCAAGGGTAATAACATAAATTATGTAAAGGTAATCAAATTTTAAGTGTAAAGTAGTGTAAAATAATTTTACAAAAAAAGACACTACCAATTTATGGTTTTATTTGTTATAATATTTATATAAAGTGAGTGGGTATTATGAAAAAAATTATAATATTGTTGTCAGTTTTATTTATCACAGGTTGTTCTTTTAACGATAAGGGAGTAGAGAAAATAGAAAGTGATACTTATGGTATATTAAGCTATACAGTACCTAATACAAACGTAGGTGCAAAGGGCTTTAAATACTATAAACCAAGAGACTTTGCTATGCTTGAAGAAAAAGAATTTAACCACACACTAGTCCATAATGGCAACAAATATTATTTAAATATAGATATAAATGCATATTATAGTAAATTTAAGCCAAACTATATAGAAAATGATAGTTTATATTATAGTAAAAAATTAAATTATAATGATTTAAGTGGATATATTGAAATAAGAAAAGGAAAAAATAGTTACTTTTACATAAAAATGTTGTATAATTATAGTTACATAGAGGTAGAAGTAAAAGAAAGTGATATTAACGATGCAGTTAACTCTTCACTTGTAATTTTATCCTCTATTAGGTATAATGATAAAGTAATAAATGAGTTAACACTAAATAAAGATGTTGCAGGAAAAGAAACTCAGTATGAAATTAAAAAGCCTGACTTAATAGAAGAAAGCAAAAATATTTTAGATGTGTATGAGTATGACGCATACACAGAGTAAGAAAGAGGTGTATTTATGGGCTTATTTGGAAAAATTAAAAACATATTCTATGACGAGGAAATCGTGGATGTACCAGAAGAACCAAAAAGTGTTGAAAAACCAAAAATTGAAGAAGTAAAAGTGGAGAAGAAAGTTGAACCTATTAAAAGGGAAACTCCAGTAATTAATACTACTCCTACATATAGTGAAAGAGAAATATTTACTAGAGAAACAACTAATACTTTTAAGTTTCCAATGCTAGATGAAGAGGAAGTTAAACCTGTTAGAACTAGAGTAAATGCTTTAGAAAGTGCAAGAATGGAAAAGAAGAAAGAAGAAACAGAAAAAGCTAGAACTGATAAATATAAAGATTTATTTAAAGAAAACACTACCACTAGTTCAAAACCTGACAGAATATTTAAGCCTAGTCCAGTAATAAGTCCAGTATATGGTGTACTTGATAAAAACTATACTAGAGAAGAGATAATAGAAAGACAAGAAAACATTACTAGAACAACTAATCCTAAAGATATGAATTATGATGCTGTTAGAAGAAAAGCTTATGGTACTTTAGAAGACGAGTTAGAGAGTACTTTAAGTAAACTAAGTGAACCAGAGATACATGAGAAAGTAGAAAAACCTGTTACTAAGGAAGAAGAAAAAAGTATAGAAGACTTACTAAATGAAATTGAAGGTAATAGAAATATGTCAATTGGAGACATTGAAGAGAAGATTAAAGATAAAATGGAAGAAGAAGAAGATAGTATTAGTGATGACGAATTCTTAAAAGAGTTTATGGCTAGAACTTCTAAAAAAGAAGAAGAGACTATTAAAGAAGAAAAAGCTACTACTAAAGAAGAAGACGTTGATACTGATAAAACACTAGAACATGATTTATTTAATCTAATTGACTCAATGTATGAAGATAAGGAAGGAGAATAATAATGTTAGAAGATGCTTTACTAATAGTATTATATATTTCATTAATAATATTTGTAATATCTATGACAGTACTTGTCATAAAGTTAATAACTACTGTAAATAAAACTAATTATTTAGTTGAAAACTTAACTAAAAAAGCTGAAAGTTTAGACAACTTATTTAATGTAATAGATTTCACTACTAATAAGTTTAATCAAGTGGGGGAATTAATAGTAGGCTTTTTAACTGGTTTAGTTAAAAAGATATTTGGAAGTAAAGAAAGAGAGGAAGAAGATTATGAGTAAGAAAAGTGGAATGGGTAAATTTATATTAGGAGCAGGAATTGGTGCAGGCCTAGCACTTCTATTTGCCCCACAAGAAGGAAGTAAAACTAGAAAGGAACTTAAAGATAAATTAGCAGAACTTTATGAAAAAGCTAAACAAATAGATGTAGAAGACGTTAAAGCTGATGTTTTACAAAGAGTAGAAGAGTTAAGAATGCAAGTAAAAGATTTAGACAAAGAAAAAGCTTTAGATATAGCTAAAAGTCAAGCTAAGAAAATAGAAAAGAAAGCTAATGAACTATATGATATAGCTAAAGAAAAAAGTGCTCCTGTAGTTGAAAAAGCGGCTAAAGAAGTAAAAGAAACAGCACTAAAAGCAGCTAAAGAAGTAGTTAGTAGACTTGAAACAGAAGAAAAGAAACCTGCTACTAAGAAGAAAACTACAGTTAAAAAAACTAAATAGTGTAGCAAATCGCCTAGATAAACATATATTAAACTAGGTGATTTTTTATGGGTAAGGAAGATATATTTGAAAGGATAGAAAAAAAGACTAACGTTAATAAAGATACTATTATTAAGTTAGCAAAAGAACTAGAAAATGGTAACTTTAAAGATGAAAATACTTTAAGAAATATTATTGGAGAAATAAGTGTGATTACAGGTAAAACTGTAAGTAAAGAAAAAGAAGATAAGATAGTAAACATGGTAATAAGTGATAAAGTACCAAAAGATATAGATAAATACGTATAATAAAAGGAAGCTACTAAGGCTTCCTTATTTTCTTAAACTTGTAATATCATCAATTGTAACTTTTGAATCATGTGGAATAGGTTTCCATTCAACTTTCATAAATAATGCAACATATGTTGTCCATCTACCAATCACATCAAATGTAGGCCATGTAAGAGTGTAAAATACTTTCTTATATAGTGGCATTGGTTTGATGTTTTTGTGTTCAATAATGAATATGTAAACAGCAACCCACATTCTTTCTATATAGTCTCCAAGTCTAAATAGAATTCTAAACCATGCGTTAACTAATAGTCCTACTAGTAGAGCATTAACTCCAGGATTAACTACAATTCTAATACTAAATAACTTTCTAAGCGCTTGTGCTAAATATGTTCCACCTTGAAAGAAGTTAACATCAACTCCAGTGTTGTACATATAACAACTACCCATAAACCATACTACAACTAACCATCTAAATATATTGAATACACTAAATGGAGTTAACTGCATAAGTGTATCATAACTTGCAAATCTGTGTCTTATATTTTCTATTATATTAAGGATAAACTCTTTAAATGTTCTAGATTTCCTCTTTTTATTAACTGAATTTTCTCCCCATTTTGTTCTAACATACCATTTACCTAAAAATATATTTATAAATAGGTATGGCCCACTTTCAACAAAAGCTTGTAAGTGTCCTTTACTCCAACGTGTTCTTTGACGAAGTGCAACCTTTAAACTTGTCGGTTGCTCATCATAAAACATTGCTTTATCTTGATAAGTTATTTGGTAGCCCTGTGCCACTGCATCAGCTGTAAGAGCTCTATCTTCAGTTAGACTTGTATAATGCCAACCATTTTTAACAATTTCACTAGTAAATAAGAATCCAGTTCCTTGAATATTTGTAGCTAAATGTAACACACTTCTTGCACGGTGGTTAGCTCTTATACTTCTAATCCAGTGAAGTGCATAAGTTGAAGCAATCCAGTTTTCATCAAAGTTTTTAGTGTTTCTATATGATGTAATTATCTTTTCTCCACTATCAAACGCATCATTCATTCTAGTAATATAGTCAGTATTAAGTAAATTATCTGCATCAAATATAAAATACCCTTCAAAACTCATTCTACCATAGTCTTCTTCAATTCTGTCAAGTAAAAACTCTAGTGCATAACCTTTAGTTCTATGTTCGTTATCAAATCTTTCGTAGCACACTGCACCATGACTTCTTGCTATCTCAGCTGTATTATCTGTACAATTATCTGCCACTACAAATGTTGTAACTAATTTCATATCATAATCTTGCTTATTAATACTATCAATTAAATTACCTATAACATTCTTTTCGTTTCTTGCCGCAATTAAAATTGCATACTTATGCTTGTTTTTAGCAGGCTTAAATTTTCTAGTGAAGAACAAACCTATAATATAATAAGCATTCTTATAAAGAAACATAAACCCAAGTATTGAACCAATAATATCATAAACACTTTTCCATTCATGATAATGGTTTCCAATCACATTAAATAAATTCAAAATATAAATCATACTACACCTCAATTAACAATAGTATAACATAGATTATCTTAAAAAGATAGTTATACACTTAGTTTACACTTATATAAACATAAAACTAAAAAAGTATGATATACTTATATAAAGGATGTGATTATGTGAAAGTAATAGTAACAGCTGGAGGTACAGGTGGACACATATACCCAGCACTTGGTGTAATAGAAGAGTTAGAGAGTATTGGTGCTGAAATACTTTATATTGGTACAAAAAATAGAATGGAAAGTACTTTAATTCCAGAAAAAGGTATAAATTATGTAGGCTTAGAAATATATGGTTTATCAAAGACTAACATTTTAAGAGATATTAAAAATGTTGGCTACATAATAAAATCTTATAATACTTGTAAAAAAATAATGAAAGAATTTAAACCTGACTATGTAATAGGTTTTGGAGGCTACGTTACTTTACCTGTTTTACTTGCAGCAAAAAACGCTAAAATAAGGTGTGGGATACATGAACAAAACAAACTTCCTGGTAAAACAAACAAATTCCTAAGCAAATATGTAGATGAAACATTCACGTCTTTTGAAGTAAGTGATAAAACATTTAAAAATAAAGTTATTGTAACAGGTAACCCAACAGGAAGTAAAGCTCTTAATATAAAGCCTGCTGATAAAACTAAACTAGGTTTTTCCAAAGATAAAAAACTTACTATAATCGTAATGGGTAGTTTAGGTAGTCAAATAGTTAATAACTTATTAAAAGATTTTCTAACTAATTATAAAAATTCTGATAATGAAATACTCTTCATAACAGGTAAATCTAACTATGAAAACTTTAAAGATATAAGTGTATCTAAAAACATTAAAATAATACCATATTATGACGACTTAAGTAGCATCATGAAAGTAAGTGACTTAGTTATCTCTAGGGCAGGAGCTTCAACAATAAGTGAAATTTTATCACTTAATAAGCCATCAATTTTAATACCTAGTCCGTATGTTGCTAATAACCATCAGTACTATAATGCCCTTGAATTAAAAGAAAAAGGTTTATCTTATATGATAGAACAAAAAGACTTAACAACAAAGAGTTTAAATGCTGCTATAGACTACGTGTTTACTCATGAAAAAGAAATGATTACAAAATTAAAAAAACAGCCTAAACTAGATGCAAGTAAATTAATAGTTGAAGAAATATTAAAATAATTATATAATGAGGAAGGTAATATGAATAAAAAGAATATTGTAATAGCGATCCTTTTAGTTTTAAACATAGTTTTATTTAGTTTGTGTATTCACTATAAAAATGATAAACCTGATATAATAACTGAAACTAAAAAAGATAATGAACCTATTAAAAATGAAGAAAAACCTGAAATAAAAGAATGCACTCAAACTTACTACTATATAGAAGACTATAACTATACTGGGGAAACTAACACTGAAAGATTTATTGTAGTAGATAAGTTTCAAAGGAATATTTAAGAGATACTTGTAATTGAAAATGGAACTGTTATAAATGACGAACTAGTACCACACACCGGTTACGAAATTAAGTTTAATGTTGTAAATGGAGAAAAGATAATTAAGGAGATTACTAAGACAGATAAGGTTGCTTTTGACCAAATACAAGAAGAATGCTAAAGAAAGGATAAAAAGTATGAGTAAAAAAATAAAGAAAAGAAAATTTAATTTTAAGAAGTTCTTTAAGTTTATCATAACTCTAGTTTTTCTCGTACTTTTATATATATATTTTTCTAATAAACCTATAAAGAATATTTTAGTAAAAAATACATACTTTTTAACAGATGAACAAGTAATTGAAGCCGCAGGAATTGATAGTTATCCATCATTTTTAAAAGCGCTCAGCTTTAAAATAAAGAAGAATATTAAAAAGTTACCACTTGTTAAAGACGTTAAAGTAAAGAAAAAACTTGGCTATAAAGTAGTCTTAGAAGTAACCGAGTATAAAGTATTGTTTAAAGTAAGAAGTACTAATGAGTTTGTATTAGATAAAAGTACTAGAGTAACAGATTTAGACATAAACGCACCTATACTAATAAACTATGCACCTGAAGAAATCACAAATAAATTAATTAGTAAATTCTTACAAATAGACCAAGATACTATTTTAAAAATTAGTGAAATAGAATATAGTCCTAATTTATATGATAAAGAAAGATTTATATTCTATATGAATGATGATAACGTTGTATATGTAACACTTACTAAATTAAAAGAGTTTAATAACTATAACAAGATAAAAGAACAACTTGGTACTCACAAAGGCATACTATATTTAGATAGTGGAAACTACTTTGAAATAAAAGACTGAATAAAATTGCCCTGAATCTAGCAATATATGTTAGAAAGGACAATTTTTATGTATAAGAAAGCTGTTACTATAACTGGAGTAAATACAAATAATATTAAAGTATTAACACATGAAGAGATGATTATTTTATTTAATAAGTATAAAACCGGAGATATGCTAGCTAAAGAAGAACTTATTAATGGAAATCTAAAACTAGTTTTATCAATTTTAAAAAAATATAACACGATAAATGAAAATATGGATGACTTATTTCAAATAGGTGTAGTAGGACTTATTAAGGCTGTTGATAATTTTGATTTATCTCATGAAGTAAGATTTAGTACGTATGCAGTTTTAATGATAGAAGGAGAAATAAAAAGATATATAAGAGATAATAATAGTCTTAGAATAAGTAGAAGTATAAAAGATTTAGCTTATAAAATATTAAAGTTTAAAGATGATTACATAAGTACTTATGGAAATGAGCCTGATACAAATAAAATAAGTGAACACTTAGGTGTTACAAACTATGAAGTAGTAGAAGCACTTTTCTCTTTAAAAAAACCGGAAAGCTTGTACGAACCTATTTATAATGACGGAGGGGATACAATATATTTGATGGATCAAATAGAAGATAAAAAAGAAAACAAAGACATAGATGGCTTAATAAGTATGAGAAAAGCCTTAAATAAGATAAAAGAAAGAGAAAAAAACATTCTAGTAGATAGATTTATTGTAGGAAAAACACAAATAGAAATAGCAAGTGAACTAAATATTAGTCAAGCACAAGTAAGTAGACTAGAAAAGAATGCAATTAAAAACGTGAGTAAACTCATAAAGTAAATTTCTTTTTCCTTTAAAACACTTGAAAAAACAAGCATTTTAGTATATAATTTATAAGTCTGAAGGTGATGATATAATGGAAAAAGTATTAGTTTTTGGGCATATGAACCCAGATACTGACTCAGTAACAGCTTCAATAACACTTGCAAATTTAAAAAGACATTTAGGAGTTAATGCTGAAGAAAGAGTTTTAGGAGATATAAACAAAGAAACAAAGTTTGTTCTAGACTACTTTAAAGTAAAAGAACCACGTTATTTAAACGATACTAAACTTAGAATAAAAGATATGGACTACCGAAAGAATTGCTTTATTAATGAGTATTCTTCAATAATAGATACATATGATTATATGATGGATAAAAATACAACTGGTGTACCTATAGTAGACAAAGACAAGAAGTTTGTTAGTTTAGTTACTGCAAAAGATATACTAAATAAAAGTATGTTTAACTCTGATACTTCTTTATATACTAGTTATGATAATATATTAAAAACACTAGATGGAGAAGAAGTAGTAAGAATAAATAGCACGATTGAAGGTAATATAAAAGCAGCAGCTTTTGCACATTCCACATTTGAAGAAAATGTAACTCTTACTAAAGACGACATCGTAATTGTAGGAGATAGGCACTACATAATAGAATTATCTTTAAAGTCAAAAATTAAACTTCTTATAATAATAGGCGATAATGATCTAAAAAAAGAAGAGATTAAGCTAGCTAAAAAGAATAAAGTAAACGTTATTAAAACTAAACTAAATACATTTGAAACATCTAGAATAATACTTAATAGTAACTACATTAAGAAAATATGTGATAAAGAAACAAACTATGTATTACATGAAAAAGATAGCTATGATGATTTTATGGAAATGTCAAAGAACTTGCTTATTGATAACTATCCAGTACTTGATAAAAATGATGTATGTAAAGGACTTCTTAGAAAAAGTGAACTAGCAAAAAGCAATAAAAGAAAAGTAATACTAGTAGATCATAACGAAATAGAACAGTCTGCAATCGGGCTTGAAGAAGCTGAAATAATTGAAATAGTAGACCATCATAAAATCGGTAGAGTCTCAACTAAAGTACCAATTAACTTTAGAAACATGATAGTGGGTAGTACAAATACTATAATATATGAAATGTATAAAGAAAATAATGTTAAAATATCTAAAGAAATGGCAGGACTTATGTTAAGTGGAATAATAAGTGATACATTACTTTTAAAAAGTCCTACTACAACTGAGCTTGATAAAAACGCTGTTAAAGCATTAAATAAAATATGTAAGTTAAAAATAGAAAAATATGGATTAGAAATGTTTAAAGCTGGAACTAGTTTAGATGGTATGAGCATTCAAGATATACTAGAGTTAGACTCAAAAACATTCAAAAATAATGATGTATCATTTACAGTTAGTCAAGCATTTACTCTTGATATTGATGGAATACTTAAAGATAAAGAAAGCTATATTGAAAAGATAGAAGAATATAAAAGTATTACAAATGTAAATGCATATTTATTTGTAGTAACAGATATCATTAAAAATGGTAGTTATATATTCTATAATAAAGATAGCGAAGAAAGTATAAAGAAATCTTTTAACTTAAAGAAAATTACTGAAGGAATATTTGTTAAAGATATCGTTTCAAGAAAGAAACAAATAGTACCAGTATTAATTGATACACTTTAATCTTGACAACACTTACTAAAAAATGATAAGATTATCTTGTAATAAGGATAGGAAGTGAAGTACATGATAATTAACTCTTTAGTACAAAATAAAGTACAAATGGGGGGGG